>ENA-OREN01001243-OREN01001243.1-marine-metagenome-genome-assembly--contig:-NODE-1243-length-30739-cov-4.772063_pt1 | contig 30739 bp, 21 predicted proteins | sample MGYA00248624_ERZ508555 | MGnify/ENA primary metagenome ERZ508555 (study PRJEB26222, sample SAMN06267773) | marine metagenome | isolation source: Saanich Inlet, British Columbia, Canada | place...
TAATAAACTCTATGTCCCGAAGAATGGCAGAAAACAATATTTACGTTTTATGGAATCCAATCTGGAGAGCGTTGTTGGGCATGATGAAACCTGCTCAAAAGAAAAGCTGGGTATTGCCAAAGATATCGCTGTTAATATTGTCAGTGATTTAAGTTCTGTACCTGATGAAATATGTAATATTGAGAGAGCCAAACAATGGATAAGTAGTGTAATGGGTCTTGTTCGTAATTCCAGGGATAATTACATAGATATGGGTAACGCAAAGGGAGACAATCATTATTTATACGGTCATTCCATAAATGTTACTATGCTTAGTCTGATTTTCGCTCATCATATAGGTTTGAATGTAGAAGAAATATCTGAGTTAGGACTGGGTCTGTTCCTTCAGGATATAGGCATGAAAGATGTAGATCCTCTGATCATCAACAAAACCACAAAATTAAACAATGAAGAATATACTATGATTAAGAAGCATTCGGAGATAGGCTTCCATATGCTAGAGGAGACCGGACAAGTGTCTCCGGAGTCCAGTATGCTTGCGTTGCTTCATCACGAAAACTTTGATGGTAGTGGTTATCCTCATGGGCTGAAGGAAAATGATATTAGTTTGTATGGCAGAATTTCACGTGTTGTTGATGTATATAGTGCCATTACATCTGATAGACCGCATGCAAGTGCCAGGACCTCTGATATTGCTTGCGCTATAATGAAAGAAAAAATGAAGGGGATGTTTGATGCAGAAGTATTGGGTGATTTTATAAACTTTGTAAAATCAGCCAGTATTGTAAATAAGCCAAAAACTTCAGGAGCATTGTAAAAAGCAGAGAATAGCAGTATAAATGTCGAAGTTGCAATATACACTGATTCTTCCGTATAGACTGTTCAGGCACATGAATGCATTATATGCAGATATATTAAGGATGGTAGCTAGTGCCGAGAGGGTGTATACGGAAACTACAGGATAAATCTGTGTATAAAGCTTCTGGATATAATATTCTAAGAAAAGTTCAGGTGTAAGACTGGTTTATTTTTGTGTCACTTGTTTTCGTTTAGAACTTGTTTTCCCAGCATGACAATAAATTTTTTAATTAATACCTTGTCATAATCATCCTGGAATTTGCTAAGAAGTTTAAACGCTTCAAACGGGGAAAATGCTTTTTTATAAGGTCGCTCAGTAGTCAAGGCATCATAAAAATCAACAAGCGCTCCAATTCTTCCATTTATATGGATCTGATCTCCCTTTAATTTGTGTGGATATCCATTTCCGGACATCTTTTCATGATGTTGAAGTATCGTGAAAAGAGAGTTTTTCGGTATCTCCGTATCACTGCTTTTCAATAGTTCTCTTGCGGCCGTGACGTGGCTCTGTACTTCTTTGAACTCATCTTCAGTCAGCTTACCAGGTTTATTCAAAACGCGTAGATCGATCGTGCATTTGCCCAGATCGTGCAATAGCGCACCTAATCCCAGTTCCATGAGATCGGGATCTTTTTTTAATTTCAACTCTGTTCCTAATCCAATACACATGCTACAGACATTTAATGAATGTGTATACGTATAGTAATCATGTGTGGTGATCTTTAGCAGGCTGGAAAAGTTACTTTGATTTTCCAGTATTGTATCTGTTAATTTCTCGACAAGTTCACCTGCTTTTCCAATTGTTTCTCCACTCCTGGGATCTTCAAGGATATCCTTGATTACAAATTTAGAGTTTTCACGCAAAATACTGTACTGTAAATCCGATGAGCCTTCTGTTGATTTAGTAAGTTCCAAAGAAAGATTGTTTATATATTTCTTGTACAACGGTATATCTTCCTTGTGGATTGCAATGGCGGATTGTACATTATGAATATCATTCGGTACAACGTTTGACAGGTTATTCTTATGATCAGGGCCAGCAATGAGCTCAACATCAAGATCTGACTTATTGTAAACATTAAAACTAATTCTTGAACCTGGCAGCAGGTTTTCTTTTTCTATAGGGTAGTAATTAAGATATGTTTTATAGTATTTTTCCAGGTTTTCCGGATTATCAAACGGCGCAGTAAAACACTCGTCTGGGATATCTATATTGTTTTCGCCCTCAATTGACTGGCAATAACCATCAACCTTTCCTCTATCATCTTCTGAGACAAAAATTGTCCTCACTTTGTTTTCGGCCAGGTTATTTAATGTTTCTTCAGTGAAAGGCAGGTTTTGTTTGCGGAATAGGACGAAGTTGTCGCTAGTTTGAATAAAGATGTCAAAATCAAGTATAGTGTTTATCTTCAGGTCGCTTGTAGCAACAGGGATATATTTTAAAGTGTTCGTAACCATTTTATCTTTCTTTATTGGATTCCAAGTTTGTTATAGAGTTACATTTTTCTCCTCTGAAACTGTTTTGCATGCTCCACAATATTTTATTCGGATTACTGCCTATAAAATTGAGCTGCTCAAGTGAAATAGAGAAACTTCAGGGTTTTTACTACCAGCTTATTATGCAAAACTCCCATATGACTATTATCGTCATTTTGTGTTAAAAATTAAGTCAATAATTTATATTTCATGTACTATCATAAGAGATATTTCAAAGGCGCTACAAAGTCACTAAGACACTAAGATTTTTCCTTGCTGGTGCATGTCACACCTCAGGCGGATCTGCCTTCAGTACAGGCTGGCAAGCCTGTCGCCTGACGACGACCCTGTGAACACTTCAAGATCTGCTCCTGACGGGAATCGAAACGTTTAGGTCCATCTACACGATTGAACCAGCATAGATTCTCTTATAACGAGTATTTGTGGCAGGTATAAAAATACAGTAGGGAAATAGAGAAAGAAATTAATGTAGAGGACACAGAGATTGCTTTTTTGGAGTGTAGTGATCGTGTCACTGCTTTGATATTCATCATCACGGATGATGTACGCCATATTTCCCAAATCCTTATGGTAATCCATGAAATGGCGCGATGAAACGCGTCGCTACATTATGTACTTTGCGACCAATTGTAGGGTGAATCTGCTTGATGGAGGGGTAAGGCGGTGTGCTTAATGTAAGACATCTACAAATCTGGGTGAAAGAAACTTCTGATGTCTCATTGATTTTTGTGCTCTCATTCTTTTGTTAAGTCCGTTAAGCCTGCCTTTCGTATTTCTCACAGAAGAATCTAACTTAGAAATGCTATTCAGGTCGTAATTTTGTATTTTTGTTATTGTAGATTGTAATTGATTCAACAAAGGGTACAGTTGCTTGTCTTGTTTGAGTCGGTTATTATTTGTACTTAATTCTTCGTATGCTCTTATATTAAGTTTATCTAAACGCCTTATTTCCTGAATATAATTCTCTTTTTCAGTAGTTATTAAATTAAGCTTTTCTGTGTTATTGGATAGTATAGCCTCATCTTGTTGTTCTGTCAGTTTCAGGATTCTTCCGTAATACTCCTGCTTGCGGGTTAAATAAGAAAGCATCTCTTCTCTATTAGCTGTATTCAGGTTTTCCATAGTATCTAGCCGGAAATATCAAGTTGTGTAATGGAATGATCCTGGCTCATAGCATCTATTTCTTTACTATCCTTTATGCTTTCCCAGGATTCTCTTAATTCAGATAGAATCTTTATTGCGCTGTCTAGTGATTTTGTATTCAGCTTAGTATTAGCATCATTTATTTCACGTAACACAAAGTTGTATAAGTTGGCTAATGAAAAGGCGATTTCGCCTCCTTTGTCTTTATCCAGTGTTGTTATTAGTTCCATAATAATATCAGATGCTTTGTCCAGTGTATGGCCTTTTGCTTCATATTGTTTTTCTGAAATCTCATTTTTAGCTTTATGGAGTAAAACAATTGCTCTGTCATATAACATTATAACCAGGCCGATCGGGGTAGCCGTATCTACTTGCAATTTTTTATATGATTTAGTTTGTGATGTTTCCATTCTATTACCTCATTAAAAATTTAGAAAAGTTCCTCGTGCAGGCTTCTCGATATATGCATCCTTTCAATATCATTCGAGTATTCATTAATCAATCTATCCATTGCAGGTTTATTAATCGTATTAGCTTTTTTAATGTCACCTTCAGTGGCATACATGCTATACCAGCAAAGAAAATTCTGCTTTTCTATCTCTTTGTCTGACATCATCAAGTTCTTTTCATCTTCCATGGTTTTATATTAAGCAATAATTATGCCAATAGTGAATTAGTTTGGGCAGTGCTAAGTCTTTATAAATTTAAATGTTACGTAATTGTACTATATGCGTGTTTCATCTTTCCGGTAATTAGTGGTTAAATTTTGTACAAATTTGGTCAATTTTGATCATTTTGACACATAAGCTATTTTTACTTATCATTATCCGGTATGTACAAAAAAAGGTAAACATTACATCTCCAACATGAACCAAATTCGGTCTCTGTGGTACAGTGAGACTTCTGATCATTATTCTGCCAAAGACAGAAACTACTTGCTGAGTTGGCCGAGCTGTTGTGCCAGGAAAGAACTTGTTGACTGAAGTTTTGAGAGATTCAATTCCAGCGCTACAAATGTTTTGTTGAGTTTTAATGTTTCCATCGCCAGTCGTCTTTCACTCGCAACAATGGATTTCGTCATACTGTCGATTATATCCTGTAAACCATCCATTCTGATAGTAAGTAACCCATCAAATTGGTCTGTAATAGAATCTACGTTACGATACATCAATTCACCTACACCCATTGTAAGCTTAACTTTTCCCTTTTCATCAGGTGGCGAGGACAAGGAGGAAGTAGTAACTTTGATTGCAAGGCCCTCAACACTCGTTGTAGATGAGCTGTCGGGCGGGGCATCTCCAACCAGGAGTTGCCCGGTGCCAGTGGCGGCTTCACCATTTATTGTGCCGACTACATCATCTCCGGTGTAAGTACCTACCGTACCCAGGAGGGTGTTCGCTTCGGTAGTGGTAAAACCGTCACCACTTCCATAGTTATCATGTGTAAGGACAAGGTTATTACCATTTTTTGATGCCGTGATCTCCATCGCATATCTGCCGGCAACACCGCCTGAGTTTGATGTCAGTACTGTACCGAAGTCCAGGGTGCCGGGCTCTGTTATGGTAATTGATACCTGGCTATCTCCACCTGTATTGTCGGTTAATACAATCTTCCCGGCAGTATCTATAGTAGCTGACACGGCGTTGTCATATGCACTTTCTATTGCAGAGAGAAAACCCTGAACAGTGTCAGTGGCTTTGTTACTTATTGTATATGAGTCACTTATGCTGAGTCCGGACCTGTTAGTTCCGGTAAAAGAAATTTTGTCTCCATTTACTACACCAGCACCACCTACATCGAAACTGGAGTATAAAGTGGAAGCTGTGATCGGAGATGCACCTGCTAGATTTGCCACACTTCCGATAAGAACTTGCGTACTCTCTGTACTAAATTCTGAATTGATAGTATTTACGATATTATCGAGTGAATTGCCGCTCGTATCATCTCCGTCTAGGCTTATCGTCGCAACCCTGCCGGTCATAGAGTCCGTAACTGTCAATGTTTCTGTATTGCCACCCCCGATCCCACCTGAGCTCAGATCTGCCGATCCTGTTACCGTTGCCTGAGTAGCGACCGTATTGATGGATACAGTATAGTTACCTGCAACAGTGTTATCCGTATGGCTTACGTAAGATATCTCATTATTAGTAGTAGTTCCTTCAGCAACAAACATCCTTTTCACAGCATAAAAATCAGAACCGATTTCAGATAAGAATATAGTGTCATCTACAGACAGCTTTCCATTCTTGTCGGATGTTATCCCGATCAATGAGAGGGCGTTGGAATCGGTCGGAAGCAGAGGTATCGTACCTGCTAATGTATTCTGAACAATACTTTTAATTGTCCTCAAGGTGCTTTCACCGGATAGGATCCCGGCTGTTTTCGTGTCTTCATTATATGCGAATTGCTGGTTTACAGCTTCGATTACTGTATTATATGCATCTGTAAAAGCACTTACCTTGCCCTTTATACTATCTGTATCTCTGGATATCGTTATGTTTACTGTGCTGCCGGACTCTACTCTGTTTAGATCTATGGTAACGCCGCTTATAACGTCATCAATGTTGTTAGTGCTTCGTGTGACGGCAACTCCATCTATAGCAAGTTTTGCATCCTGTCCTGCCGTCACCTCCATACCATAACCTGCAGTGGTTACCGAAACGTCACCAAAGTTAAGATCTGCACCTCCCTGGTTGTTTGTTATTAAGTTTACACTTAACTGGCTGTCTCCGGTTTTATCGTCAGTAACGACAATCTTTCCATTGGCGTCTACTGATGCCGTAACGGTGTTTGCGACATCAACGGAGTCAAATATATTTTCTATCTCTGCTAACAGGGCATCGATGTCATCGACTGCCGGATCGGTTATTGTATAAGATCCGCTAACAGCATTTCCATCATGGTCTGTTCCTGATATTGTAATTGAATCACTAGCTGCAATGGTACCTGTTACATCTATAGCGTTAAATTTTGTAGCGCCTACGATTGCGACGGCGGTTGCTGTATTTGCCTTAGATCCGGTGTGTACTTCAGCAACTGAGTTCTGTGCTCTCTCAATAATGCCTAAAGTCTCAAGTATGTTATTGGTGTCAGTAAAAGATGTAGTGCCGCTGACATCAATCTGGTAAGTTGTAACACCGTCAGTAGTAGTGCTTACTACTGTGGCAGTTCCTTTTGATGCTCCTGTAAGTGCCGTATTTATATTGGTAGCAATAGTAGATAAGGATTCAGTCGCGAGATCTATCACGACATTCTCTCCACCAATAACTACTGTACCGTTTTGAGCCGTTGTCAAACCAAGCAGTGATTTAACAGCGCTACTGCTACTGGAGAACGCCTCAGACTTTGCACCATCACTTGTAGTATTTTTTATAGACTTTGTAGCGGAAGCAAGGCCCAGTCCTGCTTCCAGTATGTCTTGTGCGTCAGATGAGGCATCGAGCAAGGTAAACGCGTCTTTACCTGTGCTGTCACTGGTAAGCACCATACGGTTATCAGTATCTGAGACAGATATCAAGCTTGCTGTTACCCCGGTGGCATCAGTACCGGAATTAGCGGTATTGATTGCTGATATAATGTCGGAAAGTGAGTCGCTTGTTGAGATATTTATGTTTTTACCGTTTATGACAAATTCTCCGACGAGGCTCAATGCATCTGTTGAACTGGTAAAACTCATAGATGATAACTGCCTTGCCTTGGCCAATTGTGAGCTGTCATTGAATGACACTGTATGTGTACCAGGGCTTGCATCTGCTGTTGCTGAAATTGTTACCAGCTCGTCTGCTGTAAAACTGGTTGAGTCTGTAGATATTGAGGTTTTAAAGACATCAAAAGTGTCGTCTTTTTTAAGGGATTCTGCTGAAGACTGGAACGTTGCCAGCTGTGTATTAAGAGATTGAAAGGCGGTTAGTTTATCACTTTGTAAAGTTTGCTCATTAACTACAAGATCAACACGCTTTCTACTGACGGAAACAAGCTGTTCTATAAGGCTTCCAGTATCAAGGCCTGAAATTAGACCTCCTATCGCACTAGTACCTGTCGCTCCTGCCATTAAGTTCTCCTGATACGACTCCTCTTATGAAGGAAGTCTTCTTGTTTTTAACTCTTAACAGCTTTAACCACTATTAAGAGGATGAAATTCCTCTATTATTCCTTTTGGTATTGGCACGCAATCATAAAAACGTTTTGCAGTTTTTATCTTCTCGATTTCACACGAATACTCACTCATTAATCTATTTATGACTCCACCACTGTTTTGTTTTGCCTTCTCAATTTCTTCTTGAGTCGCATACCAACAGTACCAGTTTAGAAAGTTACTTTTATCAAGATTGTTTTCCATTGTTATTTATCCCTTCTCGAATTGTTATAAGTAATAAGCAATGTTTGTGCCATCTGGTATTTTAAATCAGTGATTTGTTATGGCCAATAGTTATAGGAACTTATGAGGATTGCTCTCTTTTACGGCTATATATCCAACAGGTAATTTTTGTGCATTATGACCTGTTTTTTCCCTTTAGTCAGATGTGTTAAAATAAAAAAGGGAGAGTGGTGTTATCCACTCTCCCTTTCCTTTGTAAACTTATTCATCATCAGTATTTTGATGATTGTTACTTCTTATGCTTATCCAAGTAGACTCAGTATTGACTGTGGTGACTGGTTAGCCTGAGCAAGCATTGAAGTACCAGCTTGTAACAGTATCTGGTTCTTAGTGAACGCTACTGTTTCAAAGGCCATATCAGCATCACGAATAGTAGACTCAGCAGCACTCAAGTTTTCCATAGTACTTGCAAGGTTAGCACTCGCAAAACCAAACTGGTTTTGTGTTCTACCGATTTCAGCACGAGCATTAGCAAGTGTGTCAAGCGCAGTATCAATCTGTGTCAATGCTGTCTGTGCACCAGATAGTGTGCTTACAGTCACATCAGCAAGCAATCCGGTTGCAGTCATGTCAGCTAATGAGAAAGTAATGTTGTTGTTAGCGTTGTTCTCATAACCAACCTGGAAAGTAGAAGATGACGTTTCACTGGTTGACAGAGTAGAGGCACCCGCAACAGCAGTTGCATCAAATTGTCCGTTTACGTCAATCTTGATACCCAAATTACTGAAATTCAATTGTTCAGTCTGTACTCCAGTCAGGCCAGCAGATGTTAAAGTAATAGCCTGTGTAGTCGTACCATCTGAGACAGATATTGAACCGTTACCAACAGTGCTCATTGTGACGCTATATGAAGTGGCAGCTGTAGCGCCAGAAACATCAATGGCTGTTACACCAAAAGCAGATACCAAACTACCTGCTCCAGTAGCTGCAGAACTAACAGACAGGCCACCAAAGTTTCCATTAATTAAAGCTGAACCTGCATATTTCGTTGAGTTAGCAATTCGAGATATTTCACTCTCAAGGTTGTTAACTTCTGTGTTTATATTAGAACGGTCAGTAGTACCTGTGTTAGAAGATGCAGCTTGCGTTGCAAGTTCTTTCATTCTCTGTAGAATGTTTGTTATCTGATCGCCGGCACCTTCAGCCACCTGCAACAGTGAATTTGCTTCAGAAGCGTTTCTGCCAGCCTGTGCCAAACTCTTTATCTGTGCTCTAAATCTCATAGATACAGCAAGTCCAGCAGCATCATCAGATGCTTTGTTAATTCTAAAACCTGAAGATAGTTTTTCCAGAGATTTTGATAACCCAGCATCTGCTGTTTTCAAGTTTCTGTGTGCGTTAAAAGCTGCGATATTGTTTTGTATTCTTAAACCCATTTTAAATCCTCCTTGATTTTCGTGTGTGGTGTTATTTAACACCAGCGACACATCCAATTTCTAGTATTCTGCCGATCTGGCTTCCCTGCCATCTACAGCAAAACAAAATAAATAAAACACTAACTACTAAATACTAATTACTAACGACTAAACAACTTTAAAGACTTCTTATGGTTCACCTCCTTCTTTAGTAAAAACTCTCAATTGGCTATATGGGAAATTTCTTACTGATACTATCATCGGTCAGATGCTGTATGACTTTAGTAAAAATCCTGAAAAAAGATAAAATATTTTCTGTTTTCTGAGAGTTACCTGTAAGTTGTTGTATTTCATGTATTTACCTCTGCCAATATTATCGGCGTGAAATTAAATAATATTAGTGGAAATCCGAAAAATACAAATATTTATCATTTTCTGAGAATTGACAGTAAAGTATCTTTCTTCAGGTGTTTATATTTGCTTTTATTACCTGTACAGGATTTGATAGGTAAGATTGCCAGGAGGCATCTATTGTGTAATCTGATATGAATTACTAAAGAAATGGATACTATGCGGTTTCTGGTCGATTAAACGGTGACACTTTTATGTGTGATAAGAGATAAAACTGACGGTGGTAGCTATGAGTTGCGGGTTGAGCTTTACGGGTTGCAGGTGACAGGTTCAGCTGCTTCAGCCTGAATTGATTTGAGAGCATCTGGGTCTAATAGAACAGCTATTTCGAAGGCAAATCCGGCGAGAGCCTCATCTTGGTGTTTTATCAAAGTTGTTCCTATAAGCATGTAAAGCTTACTTAAGTCATTAAGGCTATTGATTGTAATATTTCTGGGGAGATTGAGGTGTTTCAACAATTCATCACAACTTCGCATGCAGCTTTCCGGATCATTAATATATAGGTAGGCCTTGCTCAGGCCAAGATGTGCCTCTTTAAGATATTTTTCAATTTTTAATAATTTCAGAAAATACTCTGTTGCCATATTATTATCATTTTCCTGTAGATAGATGGAACCCAGTCTTAGCAACACATCAGGGTTTTCCGGGTTTATCGTTGCGAGAGCATTGTATATATCTTTAGATTCGTCGATGTTTCCGGTTTTCTCATAAGCAATAGCCATGTTAAGTCGTGCGTCAAAATGCTCCGGCTCTTTATTTATAACAGATTTGAATGTTTTAATTGCCTCATCGGGTTTATTGCATTTTAGAAGAAGAAGTCCAAGATTATACCGTGCCTGGGCTTCCTCAGGCTGATAGACCAGTATCTGCTCTAAACATGCGATGGCCTTTTCTGTTTCACCTGATCTTTCGTATGTACTGGCAAGATAGTATTGAATCTCTTTGTTTCCGGGATTATGCTTCAGCCCATCACACAGTAGTCTCTCAGCCATCTTCAAGTTATTGTGTTCTGCGAAATGCTTTCCGACAGCGAAGTAAGGTTCCCATGCGTTGTCAGCACAGTTGATAGCATTGTTTAATGCCTGCCGGCCATAGTCTTGATTGCCTTGCTCATAATGATTAATTGCCATTCGTGTATGAGCTAACCAGGCATGATTGAGAGTGTCAAATGGAATAGACATGACTTTTGAAGGATCAGATTGAATAGATTTCAATGATCTTAGATAGCTCTTTGTTGCTTTATTACACTTATCGTACTCTTTTTGTAGAAAGTATATGGACGTGAGAATACAATGTGCATCTAGATAGTCAGGGTAAAATTTAATAGCCTTGAGAGCATATTTCTCGGCATTATAAAGATCCTGTTTTCTAAAAAAGGCAACACATGCAACATAGTGGCAAAGGAGTCTCATCTGTGAATCGCTATTTTGTAATTCGAAAAGTCGAATGGCTTCAAGTGCCTCCTCCAGACATTTATCATTCATCTGTCTATCAAGATATGAAATTGCCAGATTGTGATGGGGTACCGGGTTTTCAGGATCGTTCATAATTTGCTCTTTTAAGAGTGTAGAAGTGCGTGCAAATCTTTTCTCCATCTGCTCTTCACCCTGATGATATCCATAGTGATAAACTACAATATTTTCGTTCTTATGAGGTCCTGAAAATTTCAGGGCATTATGAACTGTTCCTTCGTAGCGGAAACCAAGGTGGTTCTTATAGAGCCTCTCAATAAGATAAACCGAGGAGTTTTTGCCTCCTTTGTGCTTGCTGAATGCGGGTAAGTATATTAAATTTACGTCATCATCCTTGATAACTTCTCTTAATTTATGAGCATCATTGCTCTCCATCTCTTCGTCAGCATCCATTATCAAGATCCAATCACATGTAGCATATTTCAATGAATAGTTTCTTGCCTTGCTGAAGCTGTTCTCCCATGGGTGATGGTAAATCTTTGCATTATATTTTTTTGCAATCTCTACGGTGCTGTCTGTTGATCCTGTATCTACAATAATTATTTCATCAACATGGTCCTTGACACTTTCCAGACACGTAGAGAGAGATTTTTCTTCGTCCTTCACTATCATACAAAGTGAAAGGGTTGGATTATGGGCTGGAGACTGTTTTGGTGAGTCCTGCCTTGCTTTCTGGGCCGGGGATTTTGAACTTCTGTTTTCTGATTTCAGATTAGCTTCTTTTGTTGACATATTATTCTTCCTCGCCTCAATTTTGAAACTCGCAATCCTGATTCAGGAATTCATCAGTGGAGCCGTGAACGCTTGCAACGCTTTGCTGTGGGCGATTGTTACAAAGGATAGTGGGATCTAACAATTCGGCAATATCAAAGGAAAATCCGGACAGTAACTCATTTTGCTGATTTAATAAGGTCTTTCCAATATCTATATAAAGCTTGCTCAAATCTGATAAATCGTTGATTGTTATGTTTGTGGGGAGATTCAGGCATTTCAGTATTTGATCGCAGCTTGCAATACAGGATTCCATTTCGTTTTGAGAGATATAAATTCTGCTCAGAGCAAGATATGCTTCTACCGAATACATGCCGAGTAATATTACTTCTAAAAAACACTCCTTTGCGTTATCTAAGTCTGAGTCTTTCAAAAACAGAGAACCCAACCTGATAAACGCCTCGGCATTTTTCGGCTCTATCGTCAGCAACCTTTCATATGCTTCCTTTGCGTGCGTAATATCGTTGATCTGCTCATACGCTACTCCCAAACTATATAAAGCATCTTTATGTCCATCTGATCTGTTACATAGTAATTTAAAAATATCAATCGCAATGTCAAACTGGTTCTGTTTCATATAGAGAAGGCCCATCCTGTATTGTGCTGATATTTCATCAGGATATATATCCAATAGCATTTTTAAATGCTTCATCGCTTTATCTGCTTTATCATGATTCTCATATAATTCAGATATGTAATATAGTATTTTCTTGCTCTGTGGATATTCTTTTAATCCGATATGTAAGACTTTTTCAGCTAATGGTAAATTATTTTGTTCAATAAAGTATTTTCCTATAGACAGATAAGGGTCGTTTTCATCCTCAACGAGATTTACGATCTCTTTTAATTTTTGAATGCCCTCATTGTCTTTGCTTTGTTCAAAGCAGACGATAGCCAGCCTGGTATGCGCATGCCAGGCATTATTGATGTTATTATATGGTATCTGCAATACTCCGGACGGATTTGATATAATTGTTTCTAATATGGTCAGATATTTATTTGTCGCATTGATGCATTTATCATACTCTTTCTGACGCATATATATTGAAGAAAGCATAAAATATCCATCAAGGTAGTCTGGATATGAATTTACTGATTTCATAGCGTAGTATTCAGCGTTAGCAAGATCATCCTTGCTGTAGAATGCGATACTCGCGGTATAACAGGTAAGTAGCTTAACGTTAGTATTAATGTTATTATGTTCAAAGAGCTTTATTGCCTTAAGTGCCTCCTCTATACAGTCATCATTCATGTCTCTGCTTAAAAATGCAACTGCCAGATAGTGGTGAGGCATCGGATTAGCGGGATCATTCTTTATTTCTTGCTTGAGAAGAGTGGAGGTTCTTGTAAATTTTTTTTCCATTTGCTCTTCATCCAAATGATAACCGTAATGGTAGAATACAATATTCTCACTTTTACAACGGCCTGAAGATTTTAAGGTGTTATGAACGATCCCTTCATAGTGGAAATCAAGATTGTTTTTAAATACTCTTTCAATAAGATAAACAGATGAATTCATGCCTCCTTTTTCTTTACTGAATGCCGGCATATATATTAGGTTTACATCATCATCTCTTATAGTTTCTCTTAATTTGTATGCATCGTTCACCTCTATCTCTTCGTCAGCATCCATAATCAGGATCCAATCGCATGTAGCATATTTCAATGAATAGTTTCTCGCCTTGCTGAAGCTATTTTCCCATGCATGATGGTAAACTTTTGCATTATATCTTTTAGCTATTTCGACAGTACTATCACTTGATCCTGTATCAATAATAATTATCTCGTCCACATAGTCCTTAATGCTTTCCAGGCATGTAGGCAGAGACTCTTCTTCGTCTTTTACTATCATGCAAAGCGAAAGCGTTGGATTATTCGATCCGGACTTCTGACTTATCTCTTTTCCAGGTTTTTTATTATTCATACTAATGTCTTATTAAAATCAATTATTTCAGCCCTGACCGGGTCAATAAGTATCCTTGTCTACATTAACAACTTAAGATACCATCAACTTATGCGCCTCTAACTCACTAACAGAGTGAGCATCGTGGCCAACGACCAGACTTTCTGATGGAATACTTTCAATTATATTGCGAAGTAAAACTACCTGTTTTAGATTGTTTTCTATAAATACGCCTTCGCCTACTGCCGTATTTAATAAACCATGAAAGATATCTGTGTTATGTTTTGTAAGTCCGATACGTTGGAGATAACGGCCTGGATGAACCCATACCCTTATAAAGGACTTCCATTTTGCATCAACAAATACTTCTTTAAATGCCTCTTCATACAGAGTGATGTCATCAGGAAAGGAGTGACAGGCAAAACATAATAAATCTATCATCGGTAATATGCTGTCAGGGATATCTATGCTTCCGTCCGGAAATATCTTAGACTCAACACCAACAATGGCATTTACATTTTCGAATTTAGTCTCGGTCCTCCTGATTTCACTAAAATAATCCTCAAAATTGTATGAGATTTTTTTTCTTACATGTTCAGTAAATACAATTGTCTCAAACTTATTCTTCGAAGCATAACGAAAGTAATCTTCAATGCTATTTAGACCATCTGTGTAATTTGTGTGCAGGTGGAATAGATAGTTGTCAGTTGATGTCAGAGCCTTAAATTTTTCCTGAGTAATTCGCATCTTTTATCGCAATCGCACCCCAATATCGTTTAATATGTGTATTGTCACATATCTCAATGTCTGAAATTTCTACGCTATTTCCGAGCGCTTCCTTTACTGAATAGTAGATCATATTAAAGCCTGCGTAAGTGCTGGCAACCATCGTTCCCTGTATCCTTGGATTCGATTCCAGGATTCTTGGTACATTGTTTTCATCCATTTTAAATTGAAAACCAAAGCAGTACTTTAGATCCAGGGATTCTCCCAGCTTTACAGAATATTTAATGATGTCATCTCTTAGCTCAATTTCTGTGTCGAAGCTAATTCCACTTCTTATGTCTTTTCTATTTCTGGGGATTGCCACAGTACCATTAGCATTTCTGAATACATCCACACTATATTCGTCTCCGGGGAGATATTCCGTAACAAGTATCTCAGGGAAAGGACCATTTCTGAATATTTTCAGAATACTATCCAGATCAATATTTAACCCGGTAGGTTTCTCCTCAAGAAACTCCTTCATGCTTAAAGTCTCGTTGCTTATAATCCTTAAACCTCTCAATCCACTGGAAAATCTTGGTTTTACAATAACTTTCTTGTCAGGATAGCCAAGGTTATCCAGTGCGGATAGGAAATCATTTTCGTTATCAATTAGAAAATATTCCGGATAGGGGACTTCAGCCTTTTCACACTCCTTTATTATCAGATACTTGTCATTAGCTCTCTTTAAAGAAGAATAATCCGACACCATAACTGAGACATCAATTTCTCTAAATTCTTCTAAATGCTGTGACAAGAGCACTATCTCTCTCGTAGTCTGAGGAATAATGACTCTTGCATTCTCTTTTGTGGCGATATCCTTTATACAACGAATATATTCTTCATCTTCAGGGGGGGGTATAGTATAAAATTCGCTGGCTAGATATCTGCCAACGGGATCGGACTTTACATCAGTCGAGATGATTCTGAATTTCATATCATCAGGATTGTTGTTGAGAGAATATATGGTTCCCGCTATTCCAGGTGCTCCTGCACCGGTAACAACTACAGAGATTACATCACCCATCTTAATACCTCAAAAGTTTCCGCATATTTAGCACCTATTTGTGTTCCCCTTACCTTTGCCAAACCTGAGACAAAGTCCTGATTAGTATAAGCCCTGTGAGATTGTGATTTGTAAGCTTTCAGGGCTCTTATTTTTGCATCTACATTTTTCTTTTTTAACTTGATAAATGCCTGAGTATGAAATGTAATATTATTCCAGCATAGCTCATATCCAAAAACAGTTATCTGCTTAAATGCCCTCAAACCTTCCTCTCTCACAGTATAGTGATCCTGATGCAGGTCATTAGTAGAGGGGAGGAATACCATATCAGGTTTAATTTTTTTCTTAATTTTAATAAGTTCATCCAGGATTTCCTGCCTGACATAATTCAACTTTCTCACCTGGAATTTATATATAATCAAATTTGCTGGAGGGATACCCAATACCTTCGTTGCCGCTTTTACTTCTTTTTCAAGAATATCTTTTGGGTAACCTGTCGGAACTGATTCTTCAGCTGTTGAGAAAGCGACATAATGTACCTCTTTTCCTTCCTTTATAAACTTGTCGATGCTGCCTCCGCAGCCTAATTCACCGTCATCGGTATGTGGGCTTAAAACCAGTATTTTATTAAACATTTTTAGTATTTATAAAAAGTTAATTACAGAATTCTATCTGTATAGCCTAGCCTGCGCTAATATAAAAATCAATCCGCGGGTGTTAAGTTTTTGTTGATGCACATAAGGTGTCGGTTGCCTCAAGCCGTTTCAAATCATCACAAATCCTGTAAGCAGTTTCTGCAGATTGTACGTCATTTTCTTCTTTTAGATTATTGCTTATCAAGTTGAATATATTCCCCAGATCATTTAAACTTTCAATGGTTGTCGCTCTTGGCATATTTAATACTTGTAACAGTTGATCACAATCCAATACAACATCCTCAAAGTTTCCAAGGGTAATGTTGATCTTGCAGATGAGAAGTCTGATATCAATTAAAGTCGGTTCTAATTCAACTGACTTTTGCCAGAGAGAGAGCGTTTCATTCATATCTCCTTTTTTGAACCTGATATGGCCTAAATTGAATAAAGCATTAACTTCGTTCTTATTGATATCTAATAACTTCCTATATGTATCTTCAGCTTTATCAATATTGTTGTTTTCGAAATAAAAGTTGCCAAGAAGCATGAGGGTGTCTTCCATATCAGTTGATTCACTGATGGCTTTATCAATCTCTGAATTACCTGATTCATTCTGATTATTTGATAAGTAGCTGACTCCACGTAGCAAATGTATCTTCCATTTGTGGCCTATTGTATGATAGACAACACTGAGTGGTGATCCTGTCTCAGTCTCATCATTTCTATTGTGATGAGGTAATGGTTCTGGTGAGTATGAGTTAGTTATGTCACTCCATGCAGTCAGATACTTTTCTGATGCCTCTATAAACTTGTCATACTCTTTCAGGTTGTAGTAAGCAAAAGCCAGGAGACAGTAACCGTCTAAATAACTATTATCCATTTCGACTGACTTGAGTGCATAAATCTCTGACTCCTTAAATTCATTCAATTCAAAATATGCTGCACTTACTATGTAGTATGAAACCAGGAAATCAATTTTATTCGACCCGTTATCTTCAGACAGAGATATTGCTCTTTTGCTATGCTTAATAGCGCTTTCATACATACGTCTGTCCATGTGTGAAATACCTAAGTACATATGTGGCACCGGATTGTGTGAATCTGTTTCAATCTGCTTTTTCAGTAGCGTGGATGTGCGTTCGAATTTCTCATCCATTTTCTCTTCAGATAAGTTGTAACCGTGGTGATAAATTCTTATATTAGACTTCTTTATGATAGCGTCTGTGGTTATTAGCGCATTGTGAACTATTCCGCTGTAGTGGAAACCAATGTGGTTTCTGAATAACAGGCCAAAATCATATACCGCTAAGTTCTTGCTTTCCTTATAGGTATCATAAACTCGAAAGAAAACATAGTTTGCTTCCTTGTCCTTAATGGTTTCACTCAATTTGTGAGCATCAGCTTTTTCCAGTTCGTGATCAGCATCAAGGATTAAAATCCAGTCGCAGGTTGCATATTTCAGTGAATAGTTTCTCGCCTTGCTGAAGTTTCCTTCCCATGGATGTATAAAAACCTTTGCCCCAAAATCATTTGCTATTTCGACCGTCCTGTCAGTTGAACCGGTATCAACAATTATGATTTCATCTACATAATCCTTGATACTATACAGGCATCGTGGAAGATTTTCTTCCTCGTTCTTTACAATCATACAGAGTGAAATGGTAGAATTGATTTCGGAATTTTCAGTTTCAGGATTCATTAAGCTATCTCCTCCTTCGCCCGCAATTCTAAATTGTCAATTAAGCTCTTTTGTACCTGTTTAAATACTCCATTCCAATCATGCATTGTGGTCTGTCGAAACAGGCGCATGCTCGGATACCAGGGGCTATCGTCGCGTTCAAGCAGCCATCTCCAATCAGGTACAAATGGCAGAAGTGTCCATACCGGCTTGCCAATAGCTCCGGCTAAATGTGCGACGGAAGTATCCACGGAAATAACAAGATCAAGGTTAGCAATTACTGCTGCAGTATCGGTAAAGTCAGTTAGCTCACTATCAAGACGAATAATTTTTTCCATACCGGGGCATCTATCGGTTTCGACAGAAGCTGATCCTTTTTGGAGACAATAGAAGGATATTTCCTGAGTCCCGGCTAATGTTGCAAAGTCAGACAGTGAACATGATCGTCGTTTATCTTTAGCGTGATCAGGATTGCCAGCCCAGACTATACCAACTCTATACTTGTGGTCATCGCTAAGACGTAAGTGCCACTGATCTATCAGGGCCGGGTCTACAGAGATATAAGGAACATCTGACGGTATTGAATCTAAAGTAGAATTAAATAATCCCGGTAGGCTCAAGAGTGGAACGTGAACGTCAAATTGCTCAGATGATATTCCTGAAGGACTTTTTGTAATTATCTTGTCTATACCGGCACAGTGTCTTAGTAAATTAACTAGTTCTGGCAGACATTCAAATATCACTCGTCCTCCCTGTGCCTGTACCATTGGCAGGTATCGTACGAATTGTATATTATCACCTATACCCTGTTCCGTATGTATTAAGATAGTCTTGCCTTTAAGGCAGGAGCCATTCCACATTGGTTGCTGAAAAGTTCTGTGAACGTAGTTTTTCGTATGTAATCTCCACTCATATCCTTGCCAACCGTCTTTATAGTTTCCTTTTAATAACAATATAAAAGCTTTGTTGAGTTGTGCGTCCACGTAATCTGGTTTCAGCTCTATTGCGCGATTATAGCTTGCTGCGGCTTCTTCAAGTTTACCTTGTTCTTCAAGTGTGGCACCCAGAAGGTTGTGAGCTTCAGCATAATCTGGCTTTATTGCAGTTGCCCTCGTAAAACATATAAGTGCTTCGTCAATCTTCTTCTGTTTGTTCAGTGCATTGCCACAATTATAATGAGCTTCAGCATAGTGTGGGTTGATTGTTATTGCCATACTATAACTTGTTATTGCTTTGTCGAGTTTGTTTAATGATTCAAGTGTAATGCCAAGATTATTGTGTGCTTCCGCGTAATCATGACACAATTCTATTGCCCTGTTATAACTTATCTCTGCCTCATCCAGTCTGCGCTGCTTTTTCAATGCTGTACCTAGATTATTGTGAGCCTGGGCATTGTCCGGACTGAGTGAAATTGAACTCTTATAGTTTAGTATTGCTTCGTCTAAGTTGCCAAGTTTCTGATATACTGCACCAAGATTGCAGTGTATATCCGAGTTATGTGGTTTGAGTTCTGATGCATTTTTGTAACTGTTAAGAGCTTCGGTAAATTTACCACTTTTTCTAAGCGCGTTACCAAGATTGTTATGAATATCAGCATCGTCTGGTTTTAGATCTATCGCGAGTTTATATACTGCAGTTGCCTCATCAAACTGATTACATATCTGAAGTGTATTGCCAAGATTATAATACGCTTCGACATAGTCCGGCTTGAGTTCTATTGCACTCTTATAAGAATATATTGCGTCATTAAATCTTCCTGACGCATGAAGCGCAGATCCAAGATTGCAGTGTGCTATTGCGTTGTCCGGTTTAAGCTCAGTAGACTTTTTCAGTAACACGCATGCCGCATCGAAATTTCCTGCTTGAAGGTTTAGAGTGCCAAGGAGAGAAATTGTATCAAGGTGATCTGGTTGCTCTTCCAGTATCCTGTTATAGATAGTTGAGGCACCAGCAAGGTTTCCGGTCTGGTGAAGATTAAGTGCTTCTTGGAATTCAGTATTGTTGCTTAACATTTTGGTCACAAGTTAATCCTTAGCCGTATTGTTGATTATATAGATTCAGTTGTTAAATGTTTTGTCTCACATTGAGCAGGTTTTCCGGACAATATATTCAAGTTGTCTATCTCTTGAAACAGAGCTTTTTTCACCTGATTGAATACTCCTGCCCAATCATTTAATTGTGCTTGTCGAAATAGACGCATACTCGGATACCATGGACTGTCTTCACGATTGAGCATCCATCTCCAGTCTGGCACAAAAGGCAGTAGTGTCCACACCGGTTTACCGATGGCTCCAGCCAAATGAGCAACCGCAGTGTCTACGGTAATTACCAGGTCCAGGTTATCAATTACAGATGCAGTGTCAGCAAAGTCGTTAAACTCATTGCCCAGGTTGACAATATTGAAGTCTTCAGGATCATTGTTAGTTTTAGAGGAAGTAAGTTCTTGCTGTAGGCTATAGAGAGTCAATCCCTGTATAGAGGTTAAATGTGCAAAATCATTCAGTGTACATGAACGATTACGATCATTTATATGTTCTGGATTTCCTGCCCAGACTATTCCGATTTTAAAATTGTTGTCATGTTCAAACTTTGTGCGCCATTGAGATGTTAGCACGGGGTCAGGCCTTATGTAAGACTGATTCTGTGGTATAGAATCCGGATTTGTACCGAATAATCCCGGCAAACTTAAAAGGGGGATATGGAAGTCAAGTTGAACATCTGGAACAGTATCAGATGTTCTTTCAACAATTTTGTCAATACCTGTACAGTTTTTAAGCAGACGCAAGAGACTCTTCTGGCACTCAAATATGACATTTCCGCCTTGTGCCTTAATCATAGGAAGATATCTAACAAATTGAATAGAGTCTCCAACTCCCTGTTCTGTGTATACCAGTATGGATTTGCCATTGAGAGGTGAGCCGTCCCACATCGGCTCCAGATCGGTGTCAGATGTGAGTCTCTTTAAGCGAGGTCTCCATTCATATTCCTGTAGCCCTCTTTTAAAATTTTCTGTTAATAGTAACGCAAAGGCCAGGTTTAAATGTGCCTGAGCATAATCTGGTTTAAGTTCTATTGCTTGCTCATAGTGTGTTATTGCCTCCTCTGGGTTGCCTGATGCTTTAAGTACGGTTCCGAGATTATTGTACGCTTCCGCACTGTCTGGTTTGAGTTCTATTGATTTTTTATAGCTTATAATTGCAGCGTCAAATTTGTTTTGTTTCATGAGTGCTGTGCCTAGATTATTATGTGCTTCAGTGTAGTCAGGTTCTAGTAAAAGAGCTCTTTGATAACTGGAAACTGCATTGTCCAGTTCACCATGTTCCATTAGCGCTGTACCCAAAATATTGCGTGCCTTGGCACAGTCCGGATTAAGTTCTACTGCTCTTTTTTGACATGTAATTGCCTCTTCTAGTTTGCCTGATTGCTGGAGTGCATAACCCAGGTTACTAAATGCCATAGCATAATTTGGATTAAGTCTTACTGCCTCCTTATAACTTATTATTGCATCATCCAATATTTCTGATTCTTGAAGAGCTGCACCCAGATTACAGTGAAAACCTGCATTATCCGGATCAAGTTCTGATGCCTCTCTATAGCATTCTATAGACTCATCTAAGTTTCCTACCTCCCTGAACGTGTTGCCAAGAAAATAATATACGTCGGCATGGTTTGGGCGGAGCACAATAGCTTCCTTGTAGCATATTATGGCCTCTTCAAGTTTACATTGTTCTTTAAGCGCGTTGCCAAGATTGTAATGTGCATCAGCGTAGTCTGGCCTTAGTGATATTGCTTTTCTGAAACTTGATAATGCTTCATCAAAGTTTCCGGATCTCTGAAGAGCGGTTCCAAGATTACAAAGAGCCATTACGTGACTCGGAATTAACGTAAGTGTCTTTTTGAAAAAAGCAGATGCTGTATCATAATATCCTTGCTGCAGATTAAGCGTTCCCATAAGAAAAAGAGCATCTATGTGTTCCGGTTGATCTTTCAGTATCTCTTTGTAAAGCTGTTCAGCTGCAGGGAGTCTTCCTGCCTGGTGCAGCTCGTATGCTTCATGAATCATCTCTTTGGATTTTATGCTTATCATAATAAGTATTTAGTCTGGTTGTTTTAAAGTCTATTAAGTTCTGGTTCCGGATTATTTAAAACTTTAAGATTTTCAGCAATCATATCAGCCTTCTTGAAAAATTGGTTAGCCTGAGGTTCTCTCCCTAATTTCTTCAGTAATTCGCCTATTTTAAGGTGTGGAAGTTCGTAATCAGAATATACGTTGATTGCTGATTCATAGCACTCAAGTGCGTCCTTAATTTTTCCAGCTCTCTCATACTCTTCTCCCAGTAGAATCCATGTCCTAACAGAATGTGGCTCCTGCTTTAGTGCTTTGCATAAACAGGCAATCGGATCTGGTGTTATAGATGCTGCAAACATGAAAGTCAGGTAGTTTTCTGGTTCCAGTACTGCGGCTTCCTCAAATATTTTAATGGCAAGTTGCATATCACGATGTATCTGCATGGCAAGCAATCCATCATGGAGAAGATTTTCAAATCGTGTTGCTTTTAATTGTAGATGCCTTTCATTAATAGATGCTCCTTCCAGTTTAGATAAATCTTCAAACCATTTAACATCCTTTGCAATTTCACCATTGCCTCTGTGAGGGCGTTTAAGATGTTGTCTGTAAAAGTCCAATCTGTCCTGCCCGTGTTGTAGCTGAAGGCGTTTACGTATTACATATTGACGAGCCTCTTTTGCAATATTTTGAACTAATGTTGGATCGTTTGCCAGCAGGTTCAGGTTAACTATCAACTCACCAGGATTTTTAAAAAGGAATCCTGTTTTACCAACGTTAACTGATTCAAGATAAGGCTCAATATGGGCCACGACAGGTACTGTTCCGGAAATGGCATATTCCAGAAACTTTACATCTGACCTTGAGCGATTAAAAGCGTAGTCTTTTAAAGGCGCAATACCAATATCGATATTTTCCAGAAAATTATAATAATCGTCTAAGGAACCGGGCAGGGTCCATTTTTTTTTGTCCTGTGGCAAAGAATCAAAAAGTTTCCAGATGGGCTCAGAGCACATCAGGTGTAAAGAGACATTGGGTTTGGTAATTATCCAATTAATGAGTGGTCTTGCAATTTCAGCCATATCTTCCATGTGGCCGTGAGACCCTCCCCAGCCAATTACAATTTCACTATTGTTTTTCAAGGGTTTTTCTGGTGGAACATTAAGAATTTGATTGGGAAAGACTGTGCAATTTTTGTTTAGATGTCCATAAAGTTTTTTCAGCTCAGGAGATGATACCTGTAGTGCGTTGCAGCTATTCGCCAGGCGGAATCCCAGATCCAGATTTTGTTTATTCTTGAAAAAGAAGTAGACCGGATTCCACGTTTGTAAGGCATTAAGATCGTCTGCTATCTCATAGACAGTAAGTTTTTGTTGCTCTTTTCTGCCTCTGATCAGAGGCAGAATATCCGGATCACAGATATTCTTTAAAATCAGAACGTCTGCCCTCATCATTATTTCAGTTTTCTGACGGTGCTGGTTTGTTATATTGATTACGCGCACATTATTATCTTGTGCCATAGCAATTCCGGGAGCGTGTGTCCGGTAAAAGTAGTCACCACTGCCTTCATTCTGTGGAGGTTCAATTTGTGCTATTAAAAGATGGTCGTTGTCTTCAGAAAACGTCATTTATTTTTACTTCTCCTCAAGGTATTTCCTAGATTTAGAAATTGAAATTCAATAAAACTAATGTTAATGGTATTTAGAGTTAGTTTAATAACGTAATGACTTTATAGTTCGAAGTTTAAGTAGCCAAATTCATGCCAAAATTTGTTTATTAAATAAAACCTGGCTAAATAAAGTGTAGATTGATAAGTCCTTGTATATAGGGAGCTTGAGCATATATGATTAAATTAGGGTAGATTAAGCATTTGCCTCTTTATTAACATTATTATATTTTTGTATAACTTTTAGTCAGTTTTAGGGTTAAATCTATATAGGTCATAGTTAAAAGTTCATTGTTTAATGTTTTATGTGTTTAAACAATAGTTATTAAGAGTTTAATCTCAAATTGTCTATTCAATGAGCTCTACGCTAAAAAAAGGAATTATGGTACTGAGCTGTCACCGTTCCGGGACGTCAGCTGTTACTGGTTTGTTGACGTTGTTTGACGTGCATTTAGGGGCAGATCTGTTACAACCTGGTGCAGATAATCCCAAGGGCTTTTTCGAGCATAGTAAAATTGTCAGGTTAAATGATTGCTTCATGGATCAGCTTGATATTCAATTGTGGCAACCTGTTCCCACAGATTATCTTAAACAAGGAAGTAGAAGGTTTTTCTTTTGACCATTTGTTAATTTGCAAGATACATAGTTGCTATTGAGTGACGCTAAGAAATAAAGCCTGCCGAAGCCCTCTATGCCTGAAACGTACGAACTCATTCCTTATAATAGCTTAGCCTGGGAATTACACGTTTGAATCCTTAGCTTTGGTTACTGCTATATTGCAATGCGTATTCATTATGTTCTGTTGTCCGCATTCCTGAACCATTGATTTTCTGCAATAATGCTTCTTTCACCTGTTTGAACAAGCCTGTCCAATCATTAAATTTAGATTGTCTGTACAAGCGCATTTCCGGATACCATGGGCTGTTATCACGGTTAAGAAACCAGCGCCAGTCAGATGACGTGTGTAGGAGAGTCCATATGGGCTTGCCTATGGCTCCGGCAAGATGTACAACTGCAGTGTCAGTGGAAATGATCAGGTCCATATTATTTATTACGGCAGCAGTATCAGAAAAATCGTTCAATTCTTTTTCAAGGTTGATTATTCTCATACTGTTGGGAGGATTGAATACTTCCTCAGATGCCTGTCCTTTTTGAAGGCTGTAAAAAGTAATACCGGGGATATCAGCCAAGGGAGCAAAATCATCAAGGGAACAGGAACGGTAATGATCAATAAACGTTGGTCTGCCAGACCAGACAACACCTATTTTGAAATCACTATTACTTGCAAATTTTAACCGCCACTGTTCTGTAAGCTCAGGATCAACTGAAATATAAGATCTTTCCGATGGTATTGAATCTATATTTGTACCGAAAATTCCTGGTAAACTTAAGAGATGGATATGAGTGTCAAATTTAACATGAGGAATAGACGTCTTTTCTATAATTTCGTCTATGCCTGCACAATTCTTGAAAAGACTAATGAGTTCCTTTTGACATTCAAAGATCACATGTCCTCCCTGCGACTGGATCATTGGCAGGTAGCGTATGAATTGAATGTTGTCTCCAAAGCCCTGTTCCGCGTGTACTAAAATAGTTTTGCCATTAAGTGGTGAACCATCCCATTGTGTATGGTGAGAGGTAGAGGAACTACAGTTGATTGTATGCAATCTCCACTCATATTCCGGCCATCCGTCTATAAAATTCTCTGTCAATAGTAATGCTGAAGATCTGTTTATATGAGCATGTATGTTATCCGGGTTATATTTAATTGCGATGCTGTAACTCTCAATTGCCTCATTGTGTTTACCTTGCTTCTGGAGTGAGGATGCCAGATTGTTGTGTGCATCTGAATAGTCTGTTTGGAGTGATATAGCTCGCCGACAACTATCCTCAGCTTCATCAAATCTGCCTAAATCTTTAAGTATATTACCTAGATTGCAATGTGCCATTGCATAGTCCGGTTGAAGAGATATTGACTTATTATACACTATAACCGCTTCGTCAAGTTTACCTTGCTCTTTAAGTGCGGTTGCAAGGTTGTTGTACGCTATTGCATGGTTCGGTTTGAGCGTAGTTGCTTTTTCAAGTAGTAAGCGAGCGTCTTCAAACTCTCCTTGTTGTAACTTTAATGTTCCAAGATAAAAGATTGTGTCAATATTTGTCGGCTGAGTTTCAAGTATTTCATAGTAAAGGTTTTCTGCATCTGCAAAATTTGCAGCCTGATGGAGATTAAGTGCTTCTTGGAACAAATTTTTCATATTTTTTGCCATTTTTATTTAACAGTTGCCGTCGCTATGTTGTAATGCATATTCATTATCATCTATGGCTGGTACTTCTGAACGGTTAACTTTTTCTAATAATGTGCTCTTCACCTGTTTGAATAAGTCCGTCCAATTATTTAATTTGGTTTGTCTGAACAAGCGCATTTCCGGATACCACGGGCTGTCTTCACGGTTGAGCAGCCAGCGCCAGTCCGGTGCAAGGTGTAAAAGATTCCACACCGGTTTGCCAAGGGCTCCTGCCAGATGAGCAACTGCAGTATCAACCGAAATAATAAGGTCCAGGTTAGCTATGGCAGCCGCAGTCTCAGCAAAATCTCTAAGCTGGTTATTCAGATTAGTGATTTTCATTTCCGCGAGTGCATCTTCATCTTCTGCGGATATAGATCCTTTTTGGAGGCTGTAAAAAGACGTTCCTTGAATATCCAATAATGGATAAAAATCAGCTAAAGTGCAGGATCGTATATGGTCTTTTTTATTCACAGAACTTCCCGCCCAGACAATACCAATCTTAAAATTATAGTCAGTACCGAACCTGAGACTAAATAGTTGTGACACTCCGGGGTCAGCAGTAACGTAAGGTGTTTCTGCCGGTATTGAATCCTGGGTAGTTCTAAACACTCCCGGTAAGCTTAATATGGGAAGCTGGATATCAAATTTGATATCCGGTTCATCTGTTCTCTCAATAATTTTGTAGACTCCTGCATAATTTCTCAGTAGACGATGCAAGCTTTTGTGGCATTCAAGAATAACCTGACCTCCTTGTGCTTTCACCATAGGCAGGTAGCGTATAAATTGGATAGTATCTCCAAATCCTTGCTCTGCATGTATCAGAATCGTTTTTCCATTTAGAGGTGATCCGTCCCATTTGGGTCTGTTGAAGTCTCTCAGACTGTGAGCCTTTGTGCGAAGTCTCCATTCATATTCCGGCCATCCATCTTTATAATTGCCGGTCAACAATAACAATAAGGACCTGTTCATATGTGCTTCTGCATAATCAGGGTTAAGGCTTATTGCAGTGTTATAACTGGTTAGCGCTTCGTCAAGCCTCTCCTGTTTCTGAAGTATTGCACCAAGACTGTTATGTGAACTTGCTAGTTTTGGGTTAAGTGATATTGCTTGCCGGCAGCATAAAACAGCTTCTTCATGTTTTCCCAGTTCCTGCAATGTTGTACCAAGGTTACTGAGTGCCATAGCATGATCAGGTTTAAGTCTTATGGTTTGCCTGTAGCTTGCTACTGCTTCGCTAAATTTGCCGCCTTCCTGAAGAATGGTGCCGAGGTTGTTGTGTGCCTCGGCGTACTCTGGATTAAGGGTAATTGCGTGTCGACAACTTCTTGCCGCTTCATCATATCTATTAAGTTCTTTAAGCGCTGAGCCAAGATTACTATGTACCCGATAATCTTCCGGTTTGAGCTCTATTGCTTTTTTATATTCAACAACTGCTTCGTCAAATTCACCTTTTTTATGAAGTATTGTACCAAGATTATTGTATGCTTCGGCATACTGTGGGTTTAATGATAAAGACTTTTTACAACTTAGTAGCGCTTCTTCTAACCTGCCTAATTCGTTAAGAACTGAGCCACGACTGGCATGTATTCGGAAATCTTCCGGTTTGAGTTCAATTGCTATATTATAGTTCTCTAAAGCCGCATCAAACTTACCTTGCCTTGAAAAAACAATACCGAGGTTATTGTGGAAATCAGCATTTTCAGGATTAAGAGTAATAGCCCTCTTAAGGCTTATTTCTGACTCCTCAAATTTACACTGATCTAAAAGCACCGTTCCTAGATGATTGTGTGCTATTGCATAATCAGGTTTGAGTCTTATTGCATTTGTATAACTTGCAATCGCTTCTTCATATTTACCAGATTTTTTCTGTACGATACCAAGGTTGTTATGTGCTTCGTGATCTTCTGGTCTGAGCAATATTGCATTTTTATAGTTTTCTATGGCTTTGTCAAAATTTTGCTGTTTCTCAAATACGTTACCAAGATTGAAAAATGCATTAGCATAATCTGGTGCGAAATTTATTGCTTTCTTGTACTCCTCTATCGCTTCTTCAAGCTTACCTTGATTCTGAAAAACAGTGCCCAGATTATTGTATGCTTCAGCGTGGTCAGATTTAAGAGAAATTGCCTTTCTAAGAATGGTGGTGGCTGTATCAAAATTTCCTGATTGTAAATATAGAGTGCCAAGTAGAAACAATATGTCAACATGCTGTGGATCATCTTCTAATATCTTCTGATATAACGCTTCAGCATTTGCGAGATCTCCTGCCTGATGATAATCAAATGCTTGCTTACATAAATTTTTAGTGTTTTGCATTCTTAATGTATTTAAAGTAATTTTCAAATAAAGTGGGACTACATCATCGGCACTTAGTGCGCTAAATACATGCCAAAACGATTTCGGTCTGCTATTTGTGTATATATTTCAAAAAATGTATGGTTTCTAGGTCTGTTCAGAGCGTCAGTTGAAAGGATTTAGTGTTAATATTGATTTGTAAGCAGCAGGGCTAATATAGAACACTGTACATAACTGATTGTAATTGAAATGGTTATGACACTGATTTGTATACAAATAAATAGATGATCAGAGGTGTTATCAAATATTATCTGTTCAGATTAAAATAATTTATTTGTGGGTTATTTTGAATAGTTGAGATCAATACTGATTGTTTAGCTAATTTATGTATAAAAATTCATCACTTTATAAAACTTTTCACATTCTATAAGAAAAATATCAATAAAAATGATTGATTACGATTCCCCTTTAAAGTTCGAGAGTAAAATGGATTATGGTGACAGACCACGCACTGAGCTTATAGGTCTGATTCAGGAACCACCTGGACATATACTAGAAGTTGGGTGCAGCTCTGGTGCAACAGGAATGGCCATTAAACAAAAATTTCCGAATGTGAAATATATTGGAGTTGACTCTGACAAAGAATCAGCAGAAATTGCACAAACAAGATTGGACGACGTTATTGTAGCTGATATTGACAAGGTTCAGTTAAATACACTTGCGTTTAAGAAGGAGAGTTTTGATCTTATTATTTGTGCCGATATCCTTGAACATCTTTATGATCCATGGAAGATGCTTTTTGATCTACGCGACTATCTTACACCAGACGGAAGAATTATAGCAAGTATCCCTAACGTGCAGCATATCAACAATATCATCAATTTGATGAATGGCAACTGGAGATATAACGTAAATGGTGGCCTTCTGGATGCAACGCACATTCGCTTTTTTACCCTGAATGAGATAGTTAAGATGTTTAACGGGACAGGTTACGACATAATAAACTGTAGTGGTGCGGATCCGAAATTAAAAAGTGATAAATGGCCAACCGATTTTGATTTTGGAACATTTGTATTAAAGAATGTTACTGAAAAAGAGGCCTCAAAATTCGCTGTCTTCCAATACTTCATAATAGCACAGAGAAATGGTAAAGAATAATTATCAGGACAAATGTTTTTGAAGGAAAAGAGATAATAAACTATGCAAATCAACTTTGTAGATCTGAATAAACAATACAATCTCATAAAGCCTGAAATTGATGAAGCCATTCAGCGGGTTATAAGAAATAGTTCTTTTATTGGTGGTGAGGAAGTTTCTGCATTTGAAGAGGAGTTCGCACGATATTGCGATGCTCATTACTGCGCTGGCGTAAATTCCGGAACAGATGCGTTAAAGTTTATTTGCATGGCTTTAGATATAAAAGAAGGAGATGAAGTCATTTTGCCTGTAAATACATTTATAGCTACAGCATTAGGTGTGAGTAGCATGGGTGCTATACCAGTCTTTGTGGATTGCGAGGAAGGTACTTACAATATTGATTCAAAAAAGATTGAAGAAAAAATAACATCAAGAACGAAAGCAATTATTGCCGTACATCTTTATGGACAACCGGCTGAAATGGACTCAATTATATCTATAGCGCAAAGACATAAACTTTATGTTATTGAAGATGCATGTCAGGCCCATGGTGCCTTTTATAAGGATCGGAGGGTCGGAACCTTCGGTATTGCTTCAGCTTTTAGTTTTTATCCCGGTAAAAATCTCGGCGCATATGGGGATGGGGGTGCCGTTATTACGAATGATGCAGGGATTACTGAAAAAATAAAGAAACTACGTGAATATGGACAGGAGGAGAAATATGTCCATACTGAGAGAGGTACAAATTCACGTCTGGACGGCATGCAGGCAGCTATTCTGCGTGTTAAGTTAAGATATCTTGATGCATGGAACGAGAAGCGCAATAATGTGGCAGCTTGTTATTACGACACTTTAAAAGATTTACAAATTAAATTACCGGTTACCATGGCAGATCGTGATCATGTTTATCATTTGTTTGTAATTGAAACAGATAACCGGGATGAGTTGTTACAATTCCTGAAACGGAAAGAGATTTTTTGTGGAATACATTACCCTATTCCTCTTCATTTACAGGGAGTGTATAGAGAATTAGGATATAAGGCCGGTGATTTTCCTGTATCTGAGCGTTCGGCTTCCAGGATTTTGTCTCTTCCTGTTTATCCGGAACTGAAAAAAGAAGAAATACGCTATATAAAAAATGCGATCAATGAATTTGTATCAATCACAAATAGTCCACCCTTAGCGTCTATTACCTAAGAGAAGAACGATGGAATAATTTAAAAGATGAAATTTACTATATTATTGGAGTGTAGATATTGAATATATTACTCTATTATGCATCTCTTCCAACGACTACTGCCGCTTTTCTTGAAAAAGCGATGCGGAGGATTTGTGGCGTAATAACATACGGTCCTACAGTTAATAAAGATATGCTGGGAAAATTGGACTTACTGTCAATTGAAAAAAGAGTG
>ENA-OREN01001244-OREN01001244.1-marine-metagenome-genome-assembly--contig:-NODE-1244-length-30736-cov-3.378160_pt1 | contig 30736 bp, 19 predicted proteins | sample MGYA00248624_ERZ508555 | MGnify/ENA primary metagenome ERZ508555 (study PRJEB26222, sample SAMN06267773) | marine metagenome | isolation source: Saanich Inlet, British Columbia, Canada | place...
GCCAGCGGTGTGGCCATACTCCTGGAAATTGCCAGACAATTGAATTCAGATCCCGTGAATCCAGGAATTGATATCATCCTGTTCGATGGGGAAGACTATGGTGAACCTCGCGATTTGCAGCACTATCTGCTGGGAAGTCGCTATTATGTGGATCATCCCTATCTCCCCATGGCACAGCGGGTGATTTTGCTGGATATGGTAGGTGATGCCGAGCTAACTATCAAAGTGGACCCTGTTTCCTACCGTGCCGCTCCCCGCTTGGTAGAAGAAATCTGGGCGCTGGCCAACGAAATTGGTTATGATCAATTCCAACTTGTGGCTGGAGCTTCCATGTATGATGACCATGTTCCCTTTATTGAGAAGGGCATTCCTGCTATCGACATCATCGATTTCGAATATCCAGGACCAGGCAATGCCTACTGGCATACACATGAGGATACCGCTGATAAATGCAGCGCAGAAAGTCTTGAGGCAGTCGGAAATACGGTGTTAAGCTGGTTATATCTACAATGATTTCTGGATGTGCGACAGGGTCTATAATGAATGACAACCCCCCGGAGGACTCAAACTATGAGTAAAATTTACGCTAACCCTTTTAGCTGGGGTGAACCGGTGAAGGGCAATCATTACGTTCAACGACCTGATGACCAGGCCGTTATCTTGTCTAGTATAGAGAACCAAATCTATCTACTCCTGTCGGGTCCACGCGGTATCGGCAAAACAAGCCTGCTGACTTTTACCCTGGACAAAAGCGGCACCCCTTTTATTCATCTGGATTTACGATTTATAGTCAAGCGAGTGGAATTACTAGATCTCCTGCTGAGGGCTTTGGAAACCAGCTTCCCCTCTATAAAAATGGATAAAGGTTTCAAAGCATTAATCGATGATTCTGCAAATGCAAATTTGACTAAAATTTTCGACCTCTGGTATGAATCGGTTAAAGGAAGTAGTAAAAAGTTTGTCATCGCCTGGGATGAATTTCAGCATCTTGCAAAATTTAAAGAGGATATTGTTCGAGAGTTGAAAGTCTGTTTGAGTGGCAGACGGGGGATCACTCATATGTTTGTCACTCATCGCAAGGATATCTTGGTGGATGAGTTTGGCACCAACAAGCAAGCCTTTTTTAAGAATCAGGAATATTTTGAACTTGGAAATCTAGAACAAAAAGCCTGCACAAGCTATCTCTCAAAACGCTTTCGTCGCATGGGTCTCAGTGATTTTGATTTACCTGAGGCTGTCTACAAAATTACAGCTGGCCAGCCGCTCTTCACACAAAGACTGTCATATACTATCTCACAGATATGGCTCGAAGGTACCACGACAAGATTGCTCCAACGTTCTCACACAAAACTATTAAAAGAGCGCAATATTCTGTTTACCGCTTTGTGGGACAATTTTGGCTTAAATGAGAAGCGTCTTCTGCTGGGATTAGCCAGTGGATATTCCCGTCCTACTGAGTTGGAATTTATTGCCAAGTTTGAATTATCGGCGACCAGCACTGCCCACAACACGGTCTTGAAACTGGTCAAGGAGGGCTGGCTGGTTAACCGTGATGAAGGGTATCATATCTATGATCCACTCTTCTTGAGCTGGCTACAAAATCGAGAGGGCTTGATTTGATTGAGGCCACCTCACAATGGGTATCCGCAGATATCCGAATTATTGATCAGCACCGTGAGGTTGCCATGGATTTTGCCATGGCCTTGGGTGGTCTGGCAATCGTTGAAAAAGATGACGTCTTTCAGGTGAGTTATCCTCTGGATAATGAAACCCAACTGATCCTGAATGAGTTGAAAACTTTTATCATGGATCTGGACAATTCAGCCAAAATATCCCAGGATGTGGTAGATCGTGAGAATTGGAATAAAAACTGGCAAGCATTCTTTAAACCCACCCCAATTACTGATCAACTCATTATTCTTCCTGAATGGGAAGCTCCGGAACTATTCCTGCATACCATTAAGACAAGAATTCGCCCCGCTATGGCATTTGGAACAGGAACCCATGAAACCACTCAATTGTGTTTGGAAATACTGGATAACGTAGTTCAGGGGGGTGAACGTGTCCTGGATGTAGGTACTGGGAGTGGAATTCTTGGAATTACTGCCCTGCTCAAGGGAGCTTCAAAAGTAGATGGCCTGGAAAATGACCCCCTTACTGAAGAAAATATCAGAGATAATCTCAATCTGAATGGTATTCAATCGGGCTTTCATTTGCAGATAAGTGAAACCCCCGTTTTGAACCCACCTTACGACCTGATGGTTGTAAATATTATTAGAGCCAGACTCTTTCCCATACTTCCGAACTTCTTTGATTCAGTTCGTAGCGGTGGCAAGGTGATTGTCTCAGGTCTGCTCCAGACCGAAGATATGGAAACCAGAGAACTGCTCACAAAATCCCCCTGGAAAGTCCTGAAAACCTATACCAAGAATGAATGGATCGCTTATTTATGCGAAGTCGAATAGAATCAACTCGTCACAATAATGAATTAACCGCAGAGAACGCGAAGGGCGCAGAGCTTTAAATGGTGTATACAAATAAGCACAGCATGGCCAAATACCTGCTGACCACAAAATTGTACTCAATGAGAGGCTTACAAATACTCATTTCAATGCTAGCAATGTTGATACTGTCCACTTGTGATCAAGCACCAACAACTTTCGATGAAGAGCCCTATCTGGGAAATCTTGATGGCATCACTTTTTCCGTAGATATCAACCGATTTGAATTTGATTATTTATCACAACAGTTTTTTTTCACCGCTGAAGTAGCCAGTCCTCTGGAAATAGATCAGGTTGCTTTCTCCCTGGGAAGCGGTAGCGTCCAAACAAATAGCTTGCTCCTCAATGACCTGGCTCAAGATGCGGATATAATGGTTGGCGATGGTCTCTATGATGGTAGCTGGATACTGCCTGACTCCATGCTCACCTACATAGACAGTCTTTGGACCCTTGAGGTGGTGATTCGCGATGTTTCTTCGAATGAGCTCAGTTATTCTGAAAATTTACAACCACAAAGACCTGCCCCCCCCGTTCTATCAACTGCAAGTCATATGGATACCTTGACACTCCTGGCCGACGAACTGGTTCTGGACACACTCACCCTTGAGGTTAGTCACTCGCAGGGCCTGGATGAAATCAAGAGTGTGAGCATGATGTCCCTTAAACCAGATGGTAGCTATGCCAATGGAGGTGACCCCATTCCCCTTTACGATGATGGTGGCAGTGTGGTCTTCTATTCATTTGGCGGCATCGATTTCACCAGCGGGGATACCCTGGCTAATGATGGGGTATATAGCCTGCTCCTTGCTCTGGCTCCCAATAATTTGAGCGGTGTGTATCACTGGACCTTCAATTCCAAAACCTGGCTGGGAATTGAAGCAATACCGGTACTTGATTCAGTTGTGGTTTTGCCGGCGGGAAATTTATCCCGAATTCACAGCATCGATATCGAGCTGAGCGGGGTGTTTAATTGAAAACCTTCATAACGCTTTTTAGTCTCCTGGCCTCCCTATCCGTACAGGCTCAATTACTGAGACCGACAAATTTTTCAATGTCTGCAGCCGATACTGTCTACAGTGGACTGATTGGAAGCAGCATCTCAGATCTTGCCGGTCAGGGTGATACGCTCTGGTTAGGTTCAGGACATGGATTGAGTGCTACTTATGACAATGGGGAATCCTTTTTGGGATTCAGTTCACGCTTTTCAAATCTGGGTCAGGGGGGAGTGTCCGCCCTGGCAGTGTGGGGCGATACGATCTGGGTGGCCACCGGTTTCGATTCAACTACAGCCTTTGGTGATCTTAAAGCAGGCGGCGGTATCAGTCGTTCTGTGGATGCCGGAGCAAGCTGGACCTATCTGGGACAACCCATGGATAGTCTACAAATGATAGTCGAGGGTAATGATACGAGCTACGCAAAATACTCTGAGATGAATCTCATGGGTGTTAACATTTTGACTGTGGATGTGGTGACCGAGGTACAGAACATTACCTATGATCTAAGCTTTGACGGAACTCGACTCTGGGCCACATCCTTTGGTGGTGGTTTAAGAGTTTCTTATGATCTCGGTGATACCTGGCAGCGCGTCATGCTGCCCTGGGATGGTCAAGCCCGACTGGACTCTAGTGTTATTCAAGCCATGGAAGCAGAAATACTGGCAGAGCCAGAATACTACGCTCTGGATCCACTCATTCATTTCAACCATATCACCTTCGCAGTAAAAGCCTGGAATGATACGGTTTGGGTAGGCACATCAGGTGGTGTCAATCGATCTGTGGATGGTGGTATCAGTTGGGATCATTATACTTTTCAAAATTCAAACATTTCAGGTAACTGGGTGATTGCCCTTAACAGACAAGTTATGGATGATGGATCAGAACGGATTTGGGCTTCGACTATCACCACAGGTGCTGGCGATGTGACAGGTCTCAGTTTTTATGATGATGAGTCTGACTATTGGCGTGCCCCCCTCCTGGATTACCGGGTTTGGAACATTGGGTCTAATGCCCAGAACGTATACGCAGCCACAGATCAGGGCTTATGGAAATCCAAAGATGGTCTCCACTTTATTCTGCTCCCTAAGTTTCATCATGAGAATTCCTCTGAAACCATATACTCCGACGCAGTTTATTCTGTTCTGGTAAATGGGGATGGAGCCGTTTGGGTCGGTACTGGCGATGGTCTGGCGGTGAGTTTTAACGATGGTTTATCCTGGAATATTCACAAAGCACGTTCGTCAGAATCATCTGATGAATTTTATGCTTATCCAAATCCATTCACACCCCGTTACGATAAGGTACTGAATGGCCAGGGGAATCTGATCATCCGCTATAGTGCTGAAGCGGGTAAAGCGGTTTCAATAAATGTTTTTGATTTTACCATGCATCGTGTCAAAGAGGTGCAAGACAATGTTCCATCCATATTATCCGGTCCTCAGGAGAAAACCTGGAATGGTCGGAATGAGGGTGGCTACCTCGTGTCCAATGGGACCTATTTTATTCGGATTGAGGTTGATTCGGATATTCACTGGACGAAAGTGATGGTGATAAATTGATTAAGACAATACTGTCATACTTCGACGGCGCTCAGCAAGACACAAGGTCTCAGTCGAAAAAAATGCCTGTCTCCCTGAGCTTGTCGAAGGGTCTCTTCATTTCATTAACTGTTCTACTCCTGTGGCAATCCGCATTTGCCTCAGGACTGGGTGGTTTCACTGGCGCTTCAAATCGATTCACTTCTGATCCCCTCTCTGCCGGGACAGGAGGCATAACGCTTTTCCACGCAACCAGTACCAATAGCTATTCACAAAATCCTGCCTCTCGGGCATTCTTTACTCAACGCAGTTTTGATGCTGGCATGGTTCAACTCTCACTGGATCGCTTCATTCAAACAGTAAATGCCAGTGTACCATTGCCTCCAACGGCGAGTCTGTCAATTGGTCTGATATCCGCTGGAACCAAAAACATTGAAGCTCGCGATTCCAGGGGGTTTGCTGCTGGAGATTTGAGTGATACTGAAATGACCTATCTGGTTTCCTTCGCAAACCGTTTTTCAGAGAAGCTGGCCTTCGGGTTGTCCTTGAAAGTGCTAACCAGGCACTTTGGCTCTGAGGAGGATTGGCTGGATCTCAAAGGAAGTGGTTTTGGAGCCGGTCTAGGATTTATATACAAACCAATAGTCGGGGGTTCATTTGCTCTGGCCATCAAGGACTGGAACAGTAGCTACAAATGGAAAACACAGGACCTTTTTGAAAGAGGAAGTAGCTATAAAGACGAACTCCCCATGAGTCTTTCCTGGGGTTGGATGCAGGAAATGAGCAGTGTTTCTCTAGCGCTCGAGCATGATCACTACTTTATCGGGGAAAACATTTTTCGTGCGGCAGTCATGTGGCATGGTATTCAGGCTCTTCAAGTGAGCGCTGGTGTGAGTTTCGAAGATGAAACTATTTTTCCCGGTGTAAGTGCCAGATATGAATTATCATGGAAACAGGGTCCACCCATGCATTTCGATCTGGGTATCAGAAATGGCATTGAGGGTGAAGGACTCCGAAATTATCTTGGATGGGGAGTAAATTTCTAATGACGAAAAGGATTATCCTTACGTTGACCATGATCGGGATGGTCTGGAGCCAGAGTGGTTTTGATATACTATCAACACCTACTGATGCCCGGGATGCATCGCTTGGTCTGAGTCTCAATCCCCTTGTAAAACCAACACGCATTCTCACCGATCCAGAGCATGCAGTCACCATGAGCGTCTGGAATTGGGTAGCAGACATTCAGGGAGCCTACATGGGTATTGCTCTCGATAATGCCCACTTGAGTTTCCAGGCCATGAATAGCGGAGAGCTGGAGTATCGAAATGATATTCCCACTGAAGATCCGCTGAGCACTTTCCAGTATAATCTGTTCAATACCGGGGGCGCTTATGCCAGAGCGTGGGGACCTGTCATTCTGGGACTTGGGGCTGAATTGGTTTATGAGCGTACTTTAAATGCCAGCGCCACCAGTCTCTCGCTGAACCTGGCTGCCGCCTATCCCCTGAGCGATAATTTTCTGGTCAGTGGTGGCTTCAGACACTTCGGAGTAAGTGGTGAGTTGGATGAAGAGAGCACGGAACTTCCCTCTGAAATGTGGCTGGAAGTCGATGCCAATTTTAAGCGGCTCAATATATTGGCTGAAGTTAGTAATGGCTCCTTTCCAGCTGCTATCGGTCTCTCATATTCACTCATTGATCGATTCGAGCTCATGGGGGGCTTTCAGATCGAATCTGCAGATCCTGATATGCGAATTCATCCTTCAGCTGGCTTTACAACAGATTGGTCAAATTTCACATTTGGTTATTCCATATATCAATTGAATCATACTCTGGGTGCACGTCACTTCATCTCCCTCTTCTGGAATTATTAGCCATGGATAAACAGAGCATCATAAAAAGTTTTGAAACGCATGTCTCTGCAGGCAAGGCCGCCTTTTTTAAAAAATATGGAATGGACTTTGTCATGGGTCAGCGGGATGGTGCCTGGATTCATGATATGGATGGGAATAAACGACTCTTCAATTGTCACTCCAACGGGGGTGTCTTCAACCTGGGCCATCGTAATCAGGAAATAATCGACACCCTTCGTTCTGCACTGGATGATTTGGATATTGGCAACCACCATTTTATGAGTCAGGAGCGGTCTGCTCTGGCTCAACAAATTACTAGTACCATGCCGGATGATTTAAATGTCTGCATTTTCAGTGTCGGGGGTGGTGAAGCCGTTGATCTGGCCCTCAAGTTGGCCTGTGGACATACTGGACGCTCAAAAATTATTTCGGCCACCGGTGGTTTTCATGGACATACCGGTCTGGCCCTCACTGTCGGTGATGCACAGTATCGTGATGCCTTTGGCATCGATGCAACCAACAAACTTCAAGTCCCCTTCAATGATACAGAAGCCCTGGCGCATGCTCTGGATTCTGATGTAGCCGCAGTCATTTTGGAAACCATTCCCGCTACTCTGGGCATGGTCATACCTGAGGATGGCTATCTTGAAAAAGCCCGAGAACTGTGTGATACAAACGGAACCTTGCTCATTATGGATGAGATTCAATCTGGTCTGGGACGCACAGGTAAACTGTGGGCTTTTGAGCATGCCGGGATTACCCCTGACATGGTGGTCATTGGTAAAGGACTTTCTGGTGGAATTTATCCTATTGCAGCTACCATAATTCGGGAACCACTGGATACCATATTTCAAAATGATCCATTTATCCATATATCAACTTATGGTGGTTCAGAGCTGGGGTGTCGGGTCGCCCATAAGGTGATTCAGATATCAGGTGACACCATTTTTCTGGATCGGGTTCAGGAAGCAGGACAGAAGGTTCGAGAAGGTCTTGAAGTCATCCTGGAGAAATATCCAAGATTCTTTACCGGTATACGGCAGAATGGTCTCATGATTGGTCTGGAGTTGCGTGATGAATATGGGGGTCCCGCATTGACAAAAGCAGCTTACGATCAGGACCTGCTCCTGGTATATGCCAACAATGATACTTCAGTGAGTCAATTTTTACTGCCTCTCACCATTACGAATGAAGAAATAGACCTGGTCATGGATAAACTTGACAAGGCCATGAATGCTGCCCGCAAGCTGCGTACTGCTCTTATCGCAAAAGAGAAGAGCAATGGCATTCTCAAGCGTTTCTCTGGAAAGAAGGCTTAGATGCTTGATCAGGATATACTCCAGAAATTTGAGAATGGTCTTGATCCCCAAGATCCAACTGCTTCCTCAATTCCATGTGAGATACTGGGCTATGGTGAAATATCCTGCGTCCTGCAAGTTAACAATGATACACAAATTGCGGCCAAACGCATGCCGCTCTTTACCAGTAGCTCAGCCGCTGAGAAATATGCAGCCGATTATAGAAAATATTGTGAGCGCCTAAGAACAGCCGGTTTATTGGTACCTGAAGATTCTACCAGCATCGTCAACGGTCATGGTGGCATTAGCGTACTCTATATTCTCCAAAAACAACTCCCTCCCTCCCGTTTTTGCCACAAATTAATTCATTCCCAGGATGCTGACGAGCTGGAGGCGATGATTCAAAGGATTGTTGCAGAAATTGAAAAAGTCTGGACATATAACTCAGAAAATGATCCCAATATAAAATTAGCCATTGACGGTCAATTGTCGAACTGGGTCTTGTTGGAATCTGGTGAGATGGCCTACATTGACACAAGTACACCTCTCATGCTGGAGAATGGCAGAGAAAAGCTCGATCCTGAGCTCCTCATACAAAGCGCACCCTCTTTTCTACGCTGGCTCATCCGTTGGCAATTTCTAGATGATGTCATGACGCGATATTATGATCGTCGGCTCGTCTATACTGACTTAATTGCAAATCTTTTTAAGGAACAGTCTCCTGACCTGGTTGATAGTTGGATTAAGGCTATTAACACCAGCACAACAAACAAAATGGATGCTCTGGATAAGCAGGAAATTGAAGCCTACTACAAAGAGGATAAACTCATCTGGAGACTCTTCCTCGGCTTGAGAAGAATTGATCGCTTTATTAAAAATAAACTCCTGGGACAACGCTATGAATTTGTCCTGCCTGGCAAAATCAAACGCTAGGGGAAAGCATAAGTTATGTGTGACACCTTTGTAGCCCTGCCTTCTGTAACTAAAGATGGAAGTATGATCTTTGGGAAAAATAGTGATCGTGAGGCAGCTGAGGTTCAACTTCTGGAGTATCATCCTGAATGTCGTCATGATCCCAGCGATGTGGTTGATTGCACTCACATGAATATCCCACAGGTGGAAGAAACCCATGCCGTACTCATTAGTCGTCCTTTCTGGATGTGGGGAGCTGAAATTGGAGCAAATGACCGAGGTGTGGTCATTGGAAACGAGGCTGTATTCACAAAAATGCCTGTACAAAAAGAGGGCGGTCTTACTGGCATGGATCTATTGCGTTTGGCTTTGGAAAGACGCAGTTCTGCCCGGAGTGCTCTGGAGACTATCACCGAATTGTTGGAGAAATATGGGCAGGGGGGTAACTGCGGTTACAAGAACAAGTCCTTTTATTATCATAACAGTTTTCTTATCGCCGACCCCAATGAAGCCTGGGTTTTAGAAACTGCTGGACATCTATGGGTAGCTAAAAAGGTAGAAGACTACTATGCCATCAGTAATGGTCTGACCATCGGGAATGATTTTGATCTCATGCATGAAGATTTGATCTACACAGCACTGGAAAAGGGTTGGATCAAGAAGAAGGCTGATTTCCATTTTGCCAACTGTTACTCGGATACTTTTTATACGAAATTTTCTGCATGTGCTACTAGACAATCTCGATCGCACGAAATGTTGAGGACAAAAAATTATTCACTGACAGATGCATTTGCTCATTTACGAGATCACGGAGAAGGTTCCTATCGGCCTGATAATCACTTTCTGATGAACCATGTCTGTGCCCATGCCGGAGCCAGTCCTGCCAGACAGGCGTCGCAATCCACAGCTTCATTTGTGGCTCATTTGACCCAGGATAAAGAAACCTACTGGGCAACTGCCACATCCAGCCCGTGTACATCCATTTTCAAACCAATCTGGTTTGGTGATGATCCGCTCCCAACATCATTTGCAGGTGAAAACCTGGAGAAATTTGATGAAGATATTTTCTGGTGGCATCATGAGGAACTCCATCGTCAGATATTGCTCGATTTTGAACATCGAAATACACTGGTGAGACGAGAGTTTGAAGTATTAGAAAATCGCTGGCTGAAAGAATCTGAAAATCTGGGTGCAGCTAAGCAGGCTGCCCTGACTGCCGAGGCATTTAGTCTGGAACGGGAAACTGCTGATGCCCTTATCGCCATGCTGGAAACTGAAAGCGTAGAGCTTAAACCTCATTTTCCATATAGAAGGTTCTGGAAGAAACAGAACAGCCTGGTCAATTTGACTCTTAAATAATTTTCCTAAATGTCGCAGAGTCAATCGGACATTGAGGATTCATAATCGGGACTGTCAGTATGAATCGAACCTGATTATATGGAGTCCTCCCCCAGCCTCGCCATCAGGTGGAATCTCAAAAGTAAAAGAGGATAACTTTTTTACCCGAAGCGTTTTCGTCTTTTGTTCATCTGGCCAAAGGACAGTCGTTTTAATTTTTCCCCTCCTTATATGAATTCCCAGATCCTCAACACTCAGATTCACAGTGATCTTCTTGGTTTCATTGCCAGGATTGCCTGCGATTAATATGGCACGTTCACCATTAGTAAGGATATATGGGGTGGGAAGATCTTCGCCAACCAACACTTCGACTGATTTAAAATGCAAAGCCTCATCATCTTTATCAATTCCATGCATGAGATCGCTGTGTTGATTACGGATTTCTATCATCCGCTTAACATCTTTGAGCATAGCCTGACTACCAGGGTTCTCCAATTGATCCCATTGTAACCAGGATGCGTATAACCAACGACCCGTTCCAGGATCACCCTTTCCGAAGAGACCGGGTGTGTGACGTGGAAGGGGGACATATTGGGCATCGAACTCTTCTCCACTCATAAATAAAGGAATGGCTGGAGCAAAAAGTGTGGAATACCCAAATACATAGCGGCTCCCCCTGACTGTGTACGGGTTTTGATCCAAGGGGAATCCATCCCACCCACAATCATGACAACTCGGTGCAATAATGCGAAATCTATCACCGGGCAAGGGATCACCCCCACTCACTTTTAAGCCACCTTCAACTTTTTCAACTGCCAGTTTCCAGCCACTGCCCTCTGTTTGCCAGTGCCAGCTTCGCTCCGGTGAAAAAAGGCGAATATGGGTATATTCCCTATCTGGATCCACGCCCCTTAGATACCAATTCCAGTCAGGATCTCCTTCCTTTTCATATTCCCACCTACCAACGACATCTTCACCCAGTCCCAAATATTCAATATCCTGGTCCGTCCGGGGTGTGTTGTCAAAAACCAGAGTCTCTTCTGCATACTTAATTTCGCAATTAAATCTAATTGTTGACCCGGTAAAATCTCTTGCTCTCAAATCCTCCATAGCTGCCAAGTCATTAAGTGCTGCATGCTGATCTATGCGACCTTTACGAATATCATATAGCATAATGTCTCTCTGACTGGCATGACTGACATTTTCATTACCACTTTCGCCTAGAATAAAGATCGGTTTTCCGGCTTCTGAGCAGCGCTTTTTTATCTCCTCCCATAGATCTGGACGATGGAGCCCCATATCACAACGAAATCCATCCACACCCCAATCCAAAACTGCCTGAGTCCACATCTGGACCCACCATTCATCCAGATCAGGATGATCACCCTCCCAATCGTAGTCAATCATCCCCCACGACCCTCCCTTGAACCAATCGGGATGATCTTTAATGATCTTGCTGTACTCCATGACCCCGTGCTCAATTGTATCCAGAATGATTCTAATTCCTCTGGTATGGGCTTCTGCAACCATGGCTTTAAATTCTTCGAGAGTCCCGAGAGAAGGATCTAATACCCCCGGTTCAATACAGGCGTACTGGGTCCAAATTCCGTAAAAATGACTGGAGTCGGAGTAAGAATGACCCGTTAGCCAGATCGCATTAATGCCCAACTCCTCCAGGTAGGGAAGCTTTTCCTTCAAAGAGTTAAAAGTCCCAGATTCTGGACCTGATGGTGACGTAAATCCTTTGGTGGCAATCTCATAAATAATCAGATCTCTCGTCCATTCTGGTGCAGCGATTCCAAGCACATCATTTGGGTTAACCCCAGCATGAGATGCACATGCGATCATAAAGACCAGCAAATTTATTAGTAGTTTATTCATTTTTGGTCCCCTCTTCATGAGTAATGATGCCATGCTCAAAGTGGCGAGCCGTCTCAACCATGGTTTTAATATTTTGCTCTGGTGTATCCGCAGGAATGGAACAACCTGCATTGAGGATAAATCGAGGTATATCATAAAATAATTCAAGCAAATTCCTGGTAGCTGATGCTACCTCCTCACGCGAACCATATTGCAACACCCCTACCGGATCAATATTACCGATAAATGTAGCCTTTCCAGCAAAGATTTTCCGTGCGAGGCGTATATCTGTTTTGTAATCCAGTTCGAAGGCATCAGCTCCAGTATCCACCATAGCATCCAAAATTGCATCTGTATTTCCACAAATGTGCAAGGCATAAGGAAGGCCATGTTTATGAGCAGTTTTTATAACTCTCTGTTCAAATGGCAGGGCAAATTTTTTATACATATCAGGGGATATAAGCTCTGGTCCGGCAGGACTGTCTCCATTTGAAATCATGTGTGCGCCTGTCTCCGACATTAAATCAACAAACTGGCAGACTGCCTGGGTACAATATTCAAGCAATTCTATGGCAAGTTCAGGCGCTCTTATCAAGTCCATAAACCATTCTTGCGGTGATCGCATCATACTTGCCAGGGAGAAGGGTGCTTGATCACAATTTCCTCTGATAAAGATTTCATCCCCGAAATATGACTTCAATTTCGTCACTGCTTCCAACCAGATCTGGACATTTTTATATGCACCAATATCCGGTGGTGGTAGATTTCCCACATTTTTCAGGGAATCCAGGCATCCCAAATAGCTTGTAGCAGGATCATCGTCCATAAATTCGATAGGAACACCTAGAGCTCCAGCCAGCGTCACTGTGTCAATATCCACCAGGATTCCATCATAATTGTAGGTCTCAATTGATTTGATAAAGGATTCAGCTATGACTACAGGATCATTTCTGAATTGTTGCATGGAATAGCCGGACTCTCGTGCAGCTAGCATAAAACTGTGCAGCATGATTGGTACTGTATCAGGTTGTGTTCCCTGCAGTGCTGCATGTATGCGTTGATGTCCGTTCAGCTCTCACTCCCGGTTGTGATGGAACTAAAGAAAGTCCTGGTCACTCAATTTTATCATATCATCCCCTTTGGCAGGGAGTTCATGTCAAATCAGGTTTAAACTATAATTCGGTCTCTGGAAGTGTTTCAGGTCGATAGCGGTGCGCTGGTAGAATTGTAGAAGCTGATGGTCCAGGGATCCTCAGGAAGCACATTTTCACCAAGTTCACTTGATAAACGATACCTGACGATGCTTGAAGTCTGACGATCACAAATATAGATTAATCCTCTCGAATCGACTGCCACTGCCACCGGTTCTTCCAGCACTTCCTCCCCTGCATTTATTTCACTCTGACTAATTAATAGCTACCAAGCGAATTGCAATTCCCCCACCAGCAGCTAATAGAAGTTTCATATTTGTTGTTGAATTTACTTCCTGATTTTCTATAGCATAATCGTGGGGATTTTTATCCCAGGAAGCTTCATCACCATCTCTGCAGATTTTGCTGAGTTAGGATAGAATACTGAAATCGGACAATTCGGGAATTACCAGTATCGGCAATATATACAATATTTTCATCAATATAAATAGCTTCCGGGTTGCTAAGAATATCAGCGACTTCAATAACAGCCGATGAATCAGAATCTACTAAAGTTGTTCCAATATTTCTTTGAAAAGTACCCTTACTATCAAATGCTTGAACAATATTATTTATGGCATCCACAACATAAATTATTCCTCTGAAATCCACTCCAATATTGCGCGCGAAGGGGAACCTCTCTGTATCAAGAATATCATCCTCATTTAATGGATCAAAAAGGGTTCTGTATGAACCAGCAGAAATACCATGAGACGGATATACACCCCCGGTTTGTGTAAAATAAATATTGCCACTAATATCTGTTGCAATACTAGTTGGTTCCATAACAAAGCCGGCACCAAATCCTTTGCTTGTAGCAACTTCACTAAAAATACATTCGTAATCAAACGCAACAGATAAGCTGGAGTCTGTCCCCATAATTAGAAGCTGTTTAATAACATATTTAAGTTTGACTATTCTGTCATAACGTTTATCCATTATATATAAGAGATTACTATAATCACCACCAAATACAGCAATATCGACAATCTTACTATTACGGGTATCGCCATAATCATCAACAAATTCATAATTTTTGGGATCGTTTCCATCGAATATTACATGTGGAGCCAGAATGCTGTTGATCAACTCCTCTGAGCTATCTACTATTGCATCATATAAAGTATATCCATTCCCTAAATAGTAACTCAATGAGTCCATCCTGTCACTATGAAGATACTGATCAAGGTCAGAGTTATATAGAATAACTTCTTTACTCACATATCGTATACCAGCATTGTTATAATATTGATTCCAGGCATATACTTGATTACTACCATCGATAAACAGCAAATTCATCTTACTGTCCTGACTTAACTGTAAAGGTTCAATGTTTTCTTTTCCTGGTATCTTTATCTCACCCAAATCTTGAAAATTATTGCCAAATTCATCATCTGTAACTACAACTCCTGCTTGATCTAAAACGACAATCCTGCTATTGCCTGAATCTGCTATAAAAATGTAACCATCATCCCCAACAAGAACATCTTTCGGTGTATTAAAACCAAATTCATCTTTTTCCCAATCTGGGAATATATGTACATAAGCAGTATCACTTTGCTCAGCTTCACTAACCGTTGGAAGGCTTTCTATGTGTCCACAGTTAAATAAAACAAAAGTGGTAAAAAGTAATATGAAATATGTTAATATAGTTTTTATCATAGTGAAAACTTTAATGTAAACCTTTGAACATCAGTTAAATATGTCATGCTTGAATATGAATAATCGAAAGAAATATCTTTCTCATTTAACGATAGTTTAATTCCAACGCCTAAGTTGAATTTTTCTTCAGCGTTATTCAAATTAAAACCACCTCTTGCAAACAACATATTTGCGAACGCATTTTCAATTCCAATTGAGAATGTTTCAGCATTATCAACGGGATGATTTAACTGAGCAGAAAGGGTCATCTTATTTATCTCTGTATCAATTACTTCCATAGCTGTTCCAATTCTGAAAATCGTTGGAAGTGGAAAGCTCTTATAATTCACATCGACAGTGCCGCCCTCAATGACCGGTTTGGCATATTTACCATTATTCATCACTTCTGATCCAAAATTTGTTAGTGATACTGCAAAACGTAATGATTTATATCCGGTCCAATAAAAAGTGCCAATATCTATTAGTGGAGTTTGACTGGAAACATCAGCAATTTGCTCTTCAACATATTTCAATGTCAGTCCCCATGAAAATTGTTGAGTGATTTTTTGGGAGATCGTAGCAGCTATAAAAAGATCACTAAAATAAAACTGCTCACCAGTTCCATGCGGCATATATTCTGTAGTTACATTCATTGGATCAGTGTGCAAAATCCCTGCACTTAAACCAAATGAATAGTTAGATGACATTTTATATACAATTCCAAAATAATCATATACAATTCCTGCCGGCCACTCAATCCGGGAGGAGTAGATTTCCGATTGCTTCATTTGTGCTGCGCCTGCCGGATTCCAATACAAACATGAAGCATCATCTGCGACACTTACAAAAGCACCTCCCATTGAAGAGGCACGACTACCAACACCAATTTTTAAAAAAGTTAATGCAGAAGTTCCTGCTCTTCTATGTCCTAATTGCGGATAGATATCAAAGGCATGAGTCGTTAATGAGCCACAAATAATCATTATTAAGATAACCAGGTAAAATTTAGTAATTTTAATCATCTAAAATCTCACCTTAATACCTAACATAACATTTCTTGGTTCCCGATATCTGGAAGGATTGTCCTGAGGTAAATCAGTTAAATCATCACGCCAAGAGAACGGAACTGGATCACCAGGTTCCCAAGCCCTGCCTGTAATAGGATTGATAATTCTCGATATTTTTGCGTCAAGAAGATTTTCAATTTGGCAAAATAAATCAAAACTCATATTGCCCGTTGTAAATCCTTTAGAAAACTTTACATCCCATTCCTGCCAGGGATCGGCCAAAGAAGAATATGGTGTTTCATCATATTTTTCTAATTCAAGATCGATCATCTGTGTATATCGCCTGCCAGCGGATACCTGCCAATGAATATTGACTCTAAAATCATTTGGTAAGGGAATGAAGAATAGTCGTTTGTTTTTATTTTTTGGAATATAATAATTTAGATCCGTTGAAATACGATAGGGAACATCCCAATACATGAATGTTTCATCTAAGGATTTTTCTCTATTTACTGCTAGCTGCTCAAGTGCTTCATTTGGAGAATTACTTTTTCCTGTGACAATTGAATATGTTCCATTTAATCGAATTGACATATAGTCTGAAACTCGACGCTGTAAATAAACCTCTACTCCTCTTGAACGGGCATAGTCCATATTAAAATACATAAAAGGTCTTTTTAAGGATTTTTCACCCTGGACTGTTAACTGTTCCGATGTCGCATAATCAAAAAGATCCTTGTAAAATGCTGTAATATTTATTACCTGATCTTCACTGAATTTATGTTTTACACCAATTTCGTAAGCAACTGTAGTTGTAGGATTTAAATCAGGATTCCCCAGCAAGGGACTCGCTCCTAATTTTGTTTTATTTAAACTTGCATAAATATATTCATAATTAGGACGTTGAGAAAAATGGCCATATGAAAAGAATAAAACATCATTGTCTGTAAGAGGATGAGAAATCCCAATTCGAGGACTTAAATGTGCTTTACCCCGTCTTCCAAATAGTTTAAAAGTATTATCACTAAACTCCTCTCTGAACTTGCTTGAAAGATGTGGTGAGAGATTCAAGTTGTCAATGAGATCGGTTGCAATACTACCTAGTAACATATAATCATATCGCAAACCAACATTTATTATCATACCTTCATAAACTAATTTATTTTGAACAAAGAAATCACCTGCCATAGGTTTTACTTTGTATATATCCCAGGAGCCACCAAAACTATCATCACCTGCAGTTAACCATGGATCATCAATATCAATAACTTGCATTGTTGTAAATTCTGCTGAAAAACCAGCTTTAAATTTATTGGTTGTAGATCTTTGGCTTGTTACTTCAGATTTTATAGTCCAGGTTTCAGAATAATGATCATGCCAGTTGCTTGCATCCCCGGCATCATTAAAACCATCCCTGTTCCAGACCGTTATATCACCATCAGGAAAATCTACTAAATATTGAATTGGATAAAGATCGTTGGCAATATCGTATTCATCAAAATACTTACCAAGAACAGCAGAATGTTTATTAATAAAAACGCGTCCAACGTCTGCTTCTAAAAAAGTTTTTGTATTAAAGGAATGTGTAAGTAATAAATTTGTCTGGATACCTTCCCAGGTGATGGTATTGTAATGATCCAGCCAGTTCATATATCGATAATTAAATCCGCCTTGATTAATTTGTAAGGATCGTTTATAAATTCCTGAAATTTTGGTGCTTTTATTTTTCCAGGTTAGTTTATATAGTGCTGACCAATTGTTATCCTGTCTCTGTGCAAAAGGTTCATATTTTTTTAAAGAGGGTACCAATTTTGATGCATGTGGAAGATAGGTATCCGACATAAACATATAAGCATTTGTAAAAAAAGTTACCGTCCCAGGAATTTTTAAACCTAGAGCGGGAAGTAATTTACTTGTGATCGGTTCTGGACCACCAAACGATAATTCAACTGCGTCTGTATTAAAATTATTGATATTTTCCATACCAATATGATCTGATTTTGTAGATACTGTACCGTGATACTCCTGACCACCTTCTTTGGTCTTTACTTCAATAATACCAGACATGGCTTGCCCGTATTCAGCATTAAATCCGCCTGTAATTACTTCCATTTCATCAATAGCATCAACACTAAGAAAAACCCCGTAACTTCTACCCGTCAATGGATCTTTAGTCGCAACACGGTCTATTATATACAGGTTTTCGTCAGCTCTTCCTCCACGTATGTGGATTTCATCATCAACTTTTACAATACCTGCCTGAGTTTCCAGCAAGTCATCTATGTTATCCGCAATTTTATTTTCTATTTCAGCACTACCGAGACGTCGTAATGAACTTGTTAGATCCGGTTCAAATAAAGCTTTCTTACCGATGACAACCACTTCCTGGCCGAAAGCAAGAACAGAAGTTTCTAACTTAATGTCCAACTTAGTAGTCGAATTACGTGTGACTTTAATACCGGTGTATAATTTAATTTTATATCCGATGGAACTTACTTCAATATCATAATCCCCTTCAGCTAATCCGATAATAGAATAATTACCATCAATATCTGATGCGGCTCCTTTATATGTTCCTTTTACAATAACATTTACACCAATAGCCGGTTCATTCGTTTTTTCTTCAGTAATTCGTCCTCGAATGCTCCCTGTATTTGCGTAAATATTTGAACTAAAAAAAATAAAGACAAATAGAATTATAGCAATGAATGCGGTTCGGTTATGTGTATTTACATAATTCATTCTTCTAAGAATTCTCGAATTACTTCATCTAAATTATCAAATCCATTAGTACTATGCAGTGTGAATGATAAAAAGATTAATTTTGCAGAAGTATTTTTGGGATATTTTAAACCAATAACAGGTTCACCTTCCCAATCACCTCTCGAAGATATGGGTAGCTGATATAACGTATCTGCATCAGCACCTGGTACAAGTCCAACAGGATTGGCAACAATTGTCCCGGGAGTAACTTGAATATCAACATAATTTGAATCTCGACTATATATTACCTGTCCGGGATTGATACGATAATCTCCAGTCGGTTTTAATCGGTATGAACTTTCGACAAGATTAAAAGCATCTGAAGATAAAAAGGTATAAAGTGAATCATCATTATCGCTGGCAACTATTGAACTTATCAGGATATGATTATTAACATTGGGTGGAGCAACATATGCTAATATTTCATTTGATAACTTTGATAATTGCGAATTCCCATCAGCATAATAAATAATGTAGTCAAAAAAGTTGAGTGTTTCTTGAATATCAATCTTGGAATAGGGCAGATTTTGTTCAATATCCCAGGTTGAATAATTATTTGTACCCAATATTGAATCAAGAATTTCAGGATAAAGATCATCTCCTACTGTAGCAAAACCATAATCATCGATAAACAAGGTTCCATTTACTTTTGGTTCAATGACCGTCCAAGTTCCCGCTTCTTTTGGATATTGAACAATTGAACTCAATTGCCCGGCAATATCTTCTGCAACAAGATAAAAAACCCATTCACCAGCAGGTATATCTCTTAATGTTATAGCTCTTACTCTACTATCAAGAGAACCAGACATATAGCCTGCACCAAAGTCTTCAAGATTTACCGGAGGAGTAGATCCTTTTGCAATAAGTGCATAATAATATTGTATAATTGTCTCACTGCCATCAGGATCATGTCCAATCCAATAGAAACTCCTCGTTGTAAAGGTTTCTGCCATTATCGTATCGATTGGATTGCTGCTATACACAAAACTTACACTTGGTGGTGAATTCCTTATTGGAAAGGATGCATATACAGGTGTAGGATCAACGGCACCTACAGTATCTGTAGGCAGTAGACTATAAAATTTGTCTCCACGTAATGTGGTGAGCGAATCACCATATTGAGTCTGTATCCCAGGGGTATTACCTTCAAATAACATGACATCCAAACTATCATACTTTCGATATTCAATTCCAGTATCTGAAATATACTCATCATCTGTAACAGAGATCGTTGGTTCAGGGTATTCCCATTGGGCGGAATTATCAACGGCTTTCACTTTAAACCAGAAATGATCAACATCCTGTCGAATTGGGAGATTAAATGTGTCGGATTCTGAAGTTGTCCAGATAAATGAATCCGGGTTTTCAGTAGCAAAGTAACTCCACTGATAATAATAACCCATTACCTCTCCATCAGTATCAATGCCCCACCAATTAAGATATTGAGTACTGAATGTTGTATCAATTCCAGAAGTGTCCCCTTGAATAAAAAGTTTTGTGTCAGGTGGTTTATTGGGGTAGGGTTGCGAAATAATTCCAGCATCACATGACACATAAAGTATTCCGCATATCATACTCACAATGATGAGTGTTAAAATGTTAAAATATTTTTTCAATTAAAGCCTGTTTTGTGGAAAATAACGACGTCCAGAAAACCAGACGTCGTTATTTTCTATTGCTTATTTCAAATAGATTATTTCAAATAAATCATTTTTTTAGATTTTACAAAATCTTCAGAAATGATTCGATAGATATACAGTCCACTTGAAACCATTTGATTATTATTATTCAATCCATTCCAATACAATGTGTAAAAGCCTGCATCTTGGTTTGTATTCACAAGAGTTTTTATCTCCTGTCCCATAATATTGTATATGGTTAATGATACGTGACCTTCGTTAGGGATTCCGTATTGAATTGTCGTTGTAGGATTAAATGGATTTGGATAGTTCTGATTCAGTTGGTATGTCATCGGAATCGTTGGATTCTTATCAGTAGAGACGGTGATAGTTCCCAAATCAGCCTCTCCTCTTACCAGCAATTCGTATTTATCATGTGAGTACGTTAAGTTCCCCGTAATAGAAGCGATATGATCTCCAACTACCGGTTCATAATCATAGGCATCAGAACCACCAATCTGAACAACAAAGCCGTCTTCATCTGTGACTTCCCAATCGTCATAATCTAATAACAGAGTTACAGTAACATCATTGATTTGAATAAGCGCACCTTCATAAGGTTCGGATGCTGTGGAATCTGAAGCAATATCACCAGAAGTAACCACTTCCGCAGTAACTGTACCAGTTCCCACATTAACACATGAAGCTACGTCAAGAATTTCAGTTACACCGTAATATTCTGTTACTGATGCGACAATTGATAATTTGGTGCCAACTTCATATATGTTATGATCTGAAGAATAAACCATCACACCATTCCACGCCGCTCCCGTATGGCCAGTATTATCAAAATCCTGAACATGAAAATTATAAGCATTTGTAGATGAATCTGAAGTTACCGTACCTGTAAATTCAACAAGTGCGTCAACATATGCAGAACCACCAAAATCAGCATTATATTGTATATCATAAATCGTGACTTCTTCAGGTCCGCTAACTACAAAAGTATAGACTGAATCAACGGGTGCACCTTCAGGATCAACTGATGTACCTGCATCATTATCTGTTGCAGTAATATAATAGCTGATTGAATCATCATTTGCAAAGGGGCCAATCTCTACTGAATATCCTGCTCCTGCACCATGAACTAATGCTGCACTAGTAAAAGCCCCATCATTCACAGAATAATATAATTCTGCTTCCTCTACTGTTCCATCATCCACAATAGCACATGAAACGGTTATTGCATCTCCAGGTTGTGGCAGTGCCGGATCAGTGCCGGGATTTGAAATCAAAGGCGGGCCCACCAATAAGACAATATCTGCATCATATCTTGGTATGAAATTGTAGTTGCCCCAATGATCATAAATTGTCCCAGTAACAGAGGTGAAGATTGTCCCCAATGGAGGTGCTCCCATTGTAACCCCATCGGAATACCCAAGACTTGCAAGTAATCCACGTCCTGTATGATCATCTAATCTTACACCATAGTCTGTAATCACGGCAACTTCTACAATTGAAACTCTGATTAAGGCATTTTCCCATTTTTCAGCCTCATAGTTCATCACTGTTGTTTCATCAGTGAAGTAGAGACTATCATTAAAAATATCAGTAGTTACATCATCTATTGTAACATTATGATCAACACCCCACAGTTGCATTTCTTCTACCACATCCAGCTCAGTCGTATTTCCACCGGATTCATATTCTACAATAACTGCTCTAATAGTAATTGAATCTCCTTCAAATACAGCCCCAATTTCTGATGTAACATAGTCATAAACCATTAATCCACTGAAAGGGCCACCACCGGACTGCTGCAAATAATATTTGTTTCCATCACCTGCATAAAAAAGACCTGATGGTACAGTAACGATTCCTGAAACCATTATAGTATCGTCTTTAAAATATGTAGAGTCATTACCTGCAAGGATATCAGATCTACGAACCTGCTGAAGTCTCTGGATTCGAATAGTTTCTCCCGCTTCTTCAATATCATAAGCTAACCTTGGATACATCTTATGATTATTCCAATCATAAGTTAAAACACCAACAACACTTTTAACCGCAAGATGCTTTGAAGGATCAAAATAGTAATCAACTTCATCATCAAGCATTACAGCTCCGGATCCATCATCGACATGCCATTCACCCCAGTCATTAAAATCAGTGATATCAGCATTGACAACTTTTACTAAAACACCCTCATAAGCTTCCGCATTAACACCACCAGTAGCAATTTCACCGGAAGTAACGAGTGTCGGTTCAACGATATTTCCGCTACTCAAGACTTCAAAAGAGCTTATCTCCTTTACCTGGGTTAGACCATTATATTCAGCAACTAAACCTGTGATCAATACTCTATCACCATAGGCTGCATCATTGTTGGAATCATAAACAAATACACCAGACCAAGGTCCCGTGCCATCCTGAATCCAGTACGCACCGAAAGCATAACTTTCAGCTGATACTACACCTGATACAGTAACAATCGAATTCATCAGACTGGAAGCATCACTGCCGCTTCCCGTTGTGTCTTGTATCTCTGCTATGCTCACACTCATTTGACCAAATGCCATTGGTGCTACTGCTAGCACAACAAAACAAAAATTTAGCAAGCGTTTCATACTTCTCTCCTTTTCACTTGATTACTGTAAACTTCCCAATTGATATGTCACGAGTCTCCAAGTCTTCAACAGAGAAAATATAGAGACCGGTTGCAATCGCCTGATTATATCTTGTTATTAGATCCCAGGCGTGTTCTCCGCCTGAAAAAGTTGGATTTTTTCCGAAAACTAAGTGATTTAGCAGGCGAATATCTGAACCATCATAACTGCTTGAATTATGTTCTATTATATCAATCACTTCTCCAGAAAGAGTATAAATTCGAATTTCGGCTCTGGGTGGTAAATTAGTAAACCAGATCATACGATCTTTTTGACCGAATCCGTCCCAATCAGCACTTGCACGATAAGGGTTGGGGTATACTCCGACCTCACGTTTTAGACCCGGATTCTCCACTGTACCCGGGATAGCATATGACTGAATTGCTGCACTTTCAGCACTGGGAATCTCTTTTTCTGCATTACCATAATCATACGCAACAACAGAATACCAATTCCGTCCAGGCCAACCATTTTTTAAATCATAATCCACATATTTATAATGAAAAACCATCGTGTCCCCTTCAATTACAAACTCCTCCGTCGATGGATTTCCATTTTCGTCATATATTCTTACCTGATCAAGCCCTGTGTTATAATTGACAAACCCTACGGGAGGAACCTCAAATTCATCAATTATATCATATTGGGCAAGTAACGTTTGTCCATAACCAACGCCTGTTTTGCGTCCACTGTAGATTCTATATCCTTCAAAATCTATTTTATTTGATACCGGATCATATGCATCTGCATTTAGGGAATCTTCCGGAGAATTATCCCAATAAATAGTTATTTGCTGATCATCAGGAACAAGATATACATTTGGTGGTGGAGGTGGGCCGGGTAATGCATATCCCAGTTCATAAGCTCGTTGTGCCCAATTGGCATTTTCATATAATATTTCTCTTCTTGCTTCCGTATCAGACATTTCATCTGTTGCCCATAAACCGGCTACAACAGCAAAAGCAAAATTAATTGTTTCTCCCGGTTCCCAGACTACTTCACGAAATTGAAGATCAACAGAGTTTCCTAATGGACCTGCTGTTAATAATGACATCCAGCTGGCTGATTCTGAAATTGTATTGTACTCTGAACCGGGATAGAGATGCATCCTATCATATATTTCACTGTCACCGGAAGGTGTCAAATGATGATTAACTCCGGAAAGTTGTCCCCCATTCCAGGGCCACTGATCATAATATACATCAAAGTCTTCTTCACTAACGGCGTTCTCGGAACCCAGATATTTCAATCCAAAATAACTCTGAGCCCAGCCCTGATCCCCATCCAGATCACTTTGAATAGCTAAAGAAAGCGAGTCTGAATAATCGTTACGGTTATCATACCAATTCCATCCCCCGCCGGGTTCACAAATACTAGTATAATTCATATTCCCTACAGAATTATCAACCCAAATTCCAACATAAGGATTCCTGATTTGTTCACCTGAAATATTTTCGACTGTATAATTAAGGATAATAAAGGAATTGGCATAAGGATAATTCCAACAATAGGTTTCAAGATGAACTTTTACACCAAGAGGTATGTGCGGAACATGTATGTCAGTTCCCGGTATTACCTGAGACGTGTCAGTAAATTCAGCAATCATATCCTGATGTGACACTGCAGAACTATCATAGTAACTTGCGAGTTCTCGAATAACAGGATCTACAACAGCGCTACTAAATGTGGATTTCATTCTGATTACATCTGTTGAATCAGCACTACTTGTAAATTCTCTACCGGCAGGCCGACTTCCGTATTCATCAGAAACAAAACCATCTATGATTGCAGATGAAACAATGGGCAGATTATTTTTAATTCCCCCAATCCAAAGTCCTGCATATGAAAAATGTTCAATTTGCTCTTGTAGATACTCAGAATATAATTTATAACGACACGAGGGCTGCTCACAAGAATTATAACCTTCTCCTAATATTCCATAATTGGTAACGGTCATTCCAATCTGACCTGCGAATGTGTAATTATCGTAATCACGAATGCTTGCTTTTCCAAGCGATCTCGAATCCGATCTATTACTTTGGGACAACAAAAAACAGGGCATCAAAAACACAAAAACTAAAACCCAAATTAATCTGAAATTCAAAACCATCATTTGTAAACGTTTTAAGCCTTTCATGGTTGAATTCTTGCTTGTTTGTTTCCAAAGTATCTTGCAACAATATGATCTGAGGTTAAAAGAGACAGAAGTATTTCTGAATGTTGTCCGTATAAGCAAGAAGGTTGAATTTTGCCATCTATTTTGTTGAACTGATTTCCAATCAGACCAAAATTAGTGACCGTTAACCCGAGTTGTCCTACATTTGTGAATTTATTATTAACATCTGTGGCGAATTGTGCGATGGCCGAATTACTCAGCAAAAGGGTAGAAAAAACGAAACCGACAATAAATCGTATCAGCTCAAAGACCCCTTTCCCTGTTTGTATACAAGGGTTTTATTTACTCTCTGGATAAGCTGCAATTTATTACCTTTTATATCCCTAATCCCTAAATTATACCGCCTTTTTTGGGGTTGTTAACATTCTATATGGGGGCAAGAATGTCAACATCTTTTTTTGATATATATCTCGCATCTCTTTCACATTGATGAGGTACGCTCGGGATCATAATTATAATAGTTTTAGCTTACGATTATTATTGCAGCACCATTGGGTTTGTCTAACTTTTTTTCCTAAATCTAAAGCCTCTTTGGCCGCAATGAAAAGAGAGTTGAGAAGCAATAAGTCATGAAATCCCTCAAAAGTATATTCGCCTTGCTCCTGCCCCTATTCATGCTGGCAGATGTGAGCATTTATGATATTCAATTCACAACTTCTGCCGGCGATGGAACCTACCCCTCCCCATATGCAGGCCAAACAGTAACCACTGGCGGTATTGTCACTGCGATCAACTATAGCAATGGCCGTTATTTTATTTCGAGTTCCAGTGGAGGACCCTGGAATGGTATATATGTTTATGATAATAACAATAGCCCCAGCATAGGCGACAGTGTTCACTTTCAAGGCGAGGTTTATGAATATCATGGATTTAGCGAACTAAAAAGTCTTTCCAACTTTACTATTGTAAGTTCCGGTAACAGCCTGCCTGATCCCGCACAAGTCACCAGCCATGATGTTGTAACAGAAGAGGCTTATGAATCCGCGCTGGTAAGGGTTATCAATGTCGGTGTTACTGAGGGATATGATTCATATGACGAATGGCGCATAAGCGATGGAAGTGGCCCCTGTATTATCAGTAATGGTATATTTAACCTGGCAGATATGGGAATAAGCCTGGCTACAGCCTATCCTTTTGCATTTGTACAGGGAGTCGTGTCATATTCTTGGGGGGAATTCAGACTACATCCACGATCCGTTGATGATCTACAATCCATGCAGGGTGCCTACATGGCTACAATCGGTTCGGCATCAGCCTATGATTTTTCTGAACTCAGCATTCCTGTTCAACTGGCATTGCTTGGTTCCGAGTTGGAAGTGACAAGTTTTAGCCTGGATATCTCCTACAATTCGTCTGTCATTCAATACTCAGGATATGCACAAACTGGAACCGTTTCTGAGGTTGGCACTATTATAGACAACTCCAGCTCCGGTAGAATAATTCTAAACTATTCGGGTCAGGGTAACCTTACCAATTTAGGAAATTTACTGGATATTCAATTCACACCCACTGCGGCAGGGAATGCTGATATATCCTTCATTTCCGCAGAGATCAATGGTCAAAGCATTATTTATAAAACGGCTGGAACCGTAAGTGTGTTCACTTCTGCTGAACCCATTGGTGACACCTTAACAGTCATCCAGAGCCCCATCTTGAATATTCCCAGTATCGTGACTCCCGAAGAAGCATTTGAAATCGTTTGTCTGGCACCAGAAACAACTGTGGATTGGACTGCTTCATTAATTTATGGTTCACATGTAATAGCTTTAAACTTAATTGGGTCACACTATGACTCGGCACTCAACCGCTGGTTTTTGCAAGTGCGGACTCCGGAACCTCCATTCTATGAACTATACGATTTGGAAGTTGTAGCCAATGGTCTCCAGGATATCAGTCGAAACGCTGTTCAAGTGATCCCGGAGAGGAAATCTTCCTACAATTTTGTGCATATCACAGATACCCACCTTCCTACAAACATCTACTACTATGAACCACAATCACTTGAAGACAGTTCCTCTATTATGGATTTGAGAGCGATTATCGAGGATATAAATATATTAAGACCCGCCTTCGTATTGATCACGGGTGACCTGGTTCACGAGGGTGAATTAGAAGATTTTCAAAACCGCAGATACTACACAAAAGCACAACGTGTTCTCGGTGAATTAGAAGTCCCCTTTTACCTGGTAGCTGGGAATCACGACCTGGGAGGCTGGGATGACACGCCTCCACCTCAAGGAACTGCACGGAGAAACTGGTGGAAATTTTTTGGTTGGACCTGGCTGGATACTCCCCCTGTTTCAGAACCACAATACACTCAGGATTTCAGCTTTGACTATGGTCCAGTCCACTATATAGGGCTTGAGGCGTATGACAATTATGATGGATTTCGTTGGAGTATTTACGGTGGAGAAAGTTTCACAGCAGCTCAAATGCAATGGCTTAACCAAGACATCTCCGCTGCTACAAATAGTCAGTCCAAAGTAATGTTTTTCCACTATGATTTTTCTAACCAGTTAAATTTATCGTCCTTAGGTGTTGATATGGCTCTTTGGGGGCATACACACCAAACCTCTGGCGATATTTATAGTCATCCCTATAACCTTTCCACAAGGGCTACCAGTAATGGAGCCAGAACCTATCGAGTTATCCGGGTACAAGATGGGGTTGTTCAGGCTGAGGAACCTGTTTATACCAATTGGCCTGCAGCTCAGAGTCTTTCCTCCTCTTTCAGCCCCTCAAATTCAGGTGAGTCGGATACAGTATCTGCCATCATAATCAACAATCATAACCTGGTATTTGAGGATGCACTTTTAAAATTCAATATGCCGATTGGAGAGCATGGATATTCAGTTGAAAATGGCAGACTGGATCAAGTTGTGCGGTCCGAGGATTTGGATGTTTGTTATGTGAGTTTTGATCTACTTGCAGGTTCTCAAGCAACAATCACAGTCTACGCTGATACTAACCTGGTTGGTATTAAACCTGAAATACCCCAGAACTGGGCTCTAGCTCAAAATTACCCCAACCCCTTTAACCCAAGCACACATATTCAATTTAATCTGCCCCAGGCCAACGGGGTCAAGCTGAACATTCACGATTTAAACGGAAAACTTGTTCGCGTTCTGGTTGATGATTATTTAGCAGGGGGTACCCACTTTATTACCTGGGATGGTCTGGATACCCAGGGGTCACCAGTGGAGAGTGGTATTTACTTTTATCGGCTAACGACCGAGTTATTCACAAAAACTATGAAGATGACTCTATTACGATAGGGCACTTTCTGCTTGGCTAATCATCCTCTGAAATACTTATTGTTGAGGGACCATCCTGATAGCTATGCCACCCCCGGCTGCCAGCGGTAACTTGATTGTCATTTCAGCGTTTACTTCCCGTTCCTCAATGAAATAATCATGGGGATTGCGATCCCATGAGGCATTATCACCGTCCCTATATATTTCAGCACGATAAGGAATATCGTCCTGCAAAAAGGCCAGGTCAACTTCGAGTTCACGACGCTCCTCATCTGAGATGGCAGCCAGAAACCATTCTTTCCCACTACGTCGGGCAGTAACAACATAATCACCTACTTGTGCATCCAGCATTTCTGATTCATCCCAGTCTATATTGAGATCCCGGGCAAACTGCAGAGCTGGATGGTCTTTGATATGTTCCGGGAGGTCAGCGACCATTTGCAAGGGACTATTAAGAATAACCATGAGAGCGAGCTGTTTAGCCAGAGTTGTATGCACGCGGTTATTTTCTTTAATCCCTTCGAGAGTGATGTAGAAGACTCCTGGTGTATAGTCCATTGGTCCACCCAGCATACGGGTAAATGGCAAAATAGTTGTGTGTTCAGGTGGGTTGCCTTCACTCCAGGCTTCATATTCATTCCCTCGGGCACCCTCGCGAGTCATCATGTTGGGCCAGGTACGACGAATGCCGGTGGCTTTAATGGGCTCATGAACATCTAGTGTGATTTCATATTCTGCTGCTAACTCTACGATCCGTCTGTAATGACGAACCATCCATTGACCATGATGATATTGACCGCGAGGGAAAATATCGCCTGCATATCCGGTTTTGATACTATTGATCCCGTGTTTTTTGTAAAACTGGAAGGCTGCTTCCACACGACGATCATAACTTTCAGCATCTCCACCCGTTTCATGATGACCAATTATTTCCATACCATTACTGGCAGCATACTGCGTCACCTGCTCTATATCAAAATCATCATAGGTTTCTGTGAAACTATAGGCGTCCTGTTTGCCCCAGTTTTCCCAGCCCAGGTTCCACCCTTCTATGAGAAGTCCTTGAAAACCATTGGCACTGGCATAGTCGATATAGCGCTTGGCGTTTTGTGTTGTAGCACCATGGATTGGACCCTGCTCCCATGATTCCGTTTTGATATGCATTCCCCACCATATTCCCATATACTTCATGGGTTTAATCCAGGAAACATCGGCTATTTGGCTTGGTTCATTCAGATTAAGGATGAGATGTGAATTGCCCAACACCGTAGCAGTGCGCCCTAATTGAATAGTGCGCCAGGGTGATTTGTGAGGTAAGGAACTTCTTACTTTGAGACCGTCTGGCCAGGGAACGAGAGCTGCATGCCAATTTGTGGATCCAACGGTATCTGGAACCAGAGTCATGCCGCTATACTCTGTTAAATTAGCTTCATGGATGGATATATGGATTCCTGATTCTGTCCTTAGGGTAAATGGAGTGTTGACACCGGGGGATTTGCTTAGAGGTGTAGTCTGATAAATTCTTTCGTAACTATCCCAATCATTTGGAATCCACCAGGACAGGTAATCCTGGGCAAAATTAAATTCTGTCAACTCATCTTGAATTAATAGTGAATCTATTCCAGCCCAGTCAGGAAAGACATATCTGAAACCAACTCCATCATCAAATACTTTAAACTCCAGTGAGTAAAATTCGAGTGAACCTGATAAAACCTGGAAACGAGCGAAATAATGGTTGTCTGTAATCTCTTTATCTTCGCCCAGAACCTGCGACCAGGTAGACTTGTTCTCCGAAGTACTTTGCTGTAGTATGGTTAGAGGGGCGGATAACTTTGGTATTGATATCAAATCAAAACCAAGGGCAGACGATTTGATCACTTCCTCCCCATCAATTCTAATCGAATAGTGGGGACTATTATCTTTCATCTCGAGTTGAACGGCAATGGTTCCATCTGGAGATTTAAGCTCAAATTGTTCTGCTGTTCGCTCGCAAGAGCTAATTAAGAATGCAATGATGATTAAAGTTGATACGCGAATCATGCCCCCTCCTCATAAACCTATTAGTAGAATCTGATATTTCAGTTTCAATTCAAATTTCCTGTCTGAGAATTCTGCTGAATATA
>ENA-OREN01001245-OREN01001245.1-marine-metagenome-genome-assembly--contig:-NODE-1245-length-30733-cov-3.793124_pt1 | contig 30733 bp, 32 predicted proteins | sample MGYA00248624_ERZ508555 | MGnify/ENA primary metagenome ERZ508555 (study PRJEB26222, sample SAMN06267773) | marine metagenome | isolation source: Saanich Inlet, British Columbia, Canada | place...
AACGGTGCCAGCATGCTGGCTTCGCCAAACCGGAAACTGGTGGTCAGGCAGTATTGCTGAACCATAGCCACGCACCCCAGCGCCACAAGCATGCCCAAATCTGCCGCCACGGGTACGACCCAGCCGAACAACAGGCAACAGGTGACCCATACCACCGTGCCGGTCCCATTATAGGCCACGGCGATATGCTCGATTGGCTCGGTTTCACCCAACTTGCGTAAACAAACGGAAACCACCGCACCAAACGCGGCTGAGCCAATCCCCGCCATCATGCCAAGACCGAGTGTTGAGGATGCGGGTTGAACAATGACCATCATTCCAACGAACCCCACAATCACCGCCGTGGTTCGTTGCCAGCCGATCTTTTCACCCAAAAATGGCACGGCGATAACCGTCACAATGATTGGGGACGAATAGACCAGTATCGTGGCTTCAGCCATGGGGATGGCGGACAAGGCATAAAAGAACATGCCAATAGACAGCACACCCGACATGGAACGAATGGCATGGGTGGCCGGAACCTGTGTTTTCAGCAACGACGGCCCTTTGGACAGAAACATGAGAACCGCAAACGGCAGCAGCGCCAGCGCAAACCGAAACAGTAAAATCTGCTGCAAGGGATAACGGGTACTGAGTTCCTTAACCAGCGAGCTGATCACAATCATCAATATCAGGTTGGCGATATAGAAGCTCAGGCCCAGCATGGGGCGATCCTGACGGCGGGAAGTTTCTGGCATTGCCGTCATTAGCTGTCTCGTTCAGTCTCGGTGATAAGGGTGACCGCTCGCAATACATTGGGCCCGGTAAAGCTGTTCAGCCACCAACCCCCGCACCAGCATATGTGGCCACGTCATGCGTCCCAACGACACTACACGGTCCGCGCGCTTGATCAACTGTTCATCCACACCGTCAGCACCACCGATCACAAGGGCGGTCGTACTACGGCCCTCGTCGCGCCAGTCACCAAACAGCTGCGCCAATCCACGGCTGTCGATTTCTTTACCTTTTTCATCGAACACGATCACGGCGGCACCGTCCGGTATCTTGTTCGACAATAGTTCGGCTTCACTCACGCGCAGCTCGTGGCTGGGCAGCTTTCGCTTCTCCACAACCTCGACCACGTTCAGCGGCGTTGATAATCGTTTGGTGTAATGTTCAAAAAGTGCCTTCTCCGGGCCCGCTTTGATGCGGCCCACGGCACATAATACAAATTGCATACCCGTCACCCGTTACACAATGCGCGGCAATCAAGCGATGATGACAGCTTCTTCAGATGCGGTATCATCAAGCATTGCGCCATCAGCGATTGCTCCATCGACGACTGGTACATCCCAGATCTTTTCCAGGTTATAGAAATCCCGAACTTCGGGGCGGAACAAATGAACGATAATATCGCCCACATCCACCAACACCCAATCACACTGGGTAGCCCCTTCGACGGCGATCCCGGCGTGGCCTGCTGCTTTCAGATTTTCCTGAAGATGATTTGTCATGGCACCGACCTGGCGCTGTGACGTTCCACTGGCAAGAACCATGTAGTCACCTATGGACGTCTTGCCCTTGAGGTCGATAACAACAACATTCTGTGCCTTGTCGTCATCGAGCGTTTTACACACCAGATCCAGTGTCTTGGACACGGCGGGTACTTTCTTTTTGGTCTTTATGATCGTCTCCTTTTCTCTTTTTGTGTTGGGTGGGGATGAACACAGCCCTCCCGAATGATGGGCGCTCACTCTGGCTCGCACCCGGTTCTAATCCGCGTTGCTGACTTCGAATTTAAGGGTGTATCGAAGTAAATCCACGCGGGTGGCGGCAGTAAAGCCAGCTCAGCACCTCGAGATTCCCCCAGTTGGCTATCTGCAAAATCCTCTGCCGCCGTGCAAGCCATTACCCCATTAGAATAGGGCGGTCTGGCAAAAATCGCAATGGGAACTGTACTAAATATTGTGCCCCATGACTCCCAGCGGTCTATTTGTGCCAAATTATCCGCCCCCATGATCCAGACAATTGCCATCTTCGGGCTCATGGATTTAAGGGTTTTCAGGGTATCGGCGGAGTACCGGGTGCCTAACTGTACCTCAATATCGCTCACGATAACCGATGTATCAGCCGATGCCATCTGAACGGCTCCGTCAAATCGTTCGACGAACGGGGCCATCTCGGTTTCGGGTTTAAGCGGGTTTTGCGGCGATACCATCCAGATCACGTGATCCAGTTTCAGGTGCTCCCTCGCCAAGGCGGAAATATGCAAATGGCCTTCATGGGCCGGATTAAACGATCCGCCCAGAATGCCCACGCGTGCATCCGGTTTAACACCCCAACTGTCCGCTACGTTTATCACGACCGACATTTCTGGTGCGCCATAGTCATGACCGACAATGACCATCACCACGTACCACGTATTTCATGGACGTAAGCTGTTCTACACCGACCGGGCCACGGGCGTGCATTTTGCCAGTGGAAATACCGATCTCGGCCCCCATACCAAACTCAGCTCCGTCCGCAAACTGGGTCGAGGCGTTATGCATGACAATGGCGGAGTCCACTTCGTTCAGGAACTGCTCTGCCACGGCGTCATCTTCGGTAACGATGGCATCCGTATGATCAGAGCTGTTAGCGGCGATATGAGCCAGTGCGCCATCCACACCATCAACCATAGCCACGGAAATGATGGAATCCAGGTACTCGGTTTTCCAGTCTTCGTCTGTTGCGGCGTTCATGCGTGAATCAAGCGCTTGCGCCGCGGCGTCCCCGCGGATTTCGCATCCGGCTTCGACCAGTGCATCCACAATGCCGGTCAGCTGATCGGACGCCGCATTGTCCACCAATAGCGTTTCCGCAGACCCGCAAATACCGGTACGCCGCATCTTGGCGTTCAACACAATATCGCGCGCTTTATCGGCGTCGGCGGCCCCGTCCACATAAACGTGGCAAATGCCTTCCAGATGCTTGAACAGGGGAACCTTGCTTTCGGCGGTCACACGCTCGATCAGCGACTTGCCACCACGCGGGATAATCACATCGATGTATTCCGACAGGCGCAGCATCTCGCCGACCGCTGCACGATCCGTGGTGGGAATGCGTTGGATCGCCGCTTCCGGTAGATCAGCCGCCCGTAAACCAGCCAACAGACATTCCATAATCTCACCGGCAGAATGAAAACTTTCCGAGCCGCCACGCAGGATCACCGCATTGCCGGCTTTCAGGCAAAGTGCGCCCGCGTCCGCGGTTACATTGGGGCGGGATTCATAGATCACGCCAATCACGCCCAGCGGCACACGGCGCCGTTCGATCTGTAATCCGTTAGGCCGGTCCCATGATCCGATCACATCACCCACGGGATCAGGCAGTCGGGCAATATCTTCCAGACCTGTTGCCATGGCTTCGATACGATCATCGGTTAGCAGAAGCCGATCGAGGAAGCTGCCCTTAAGGCCCTTTTCTTCGGCGGCGGCCATATCGGTAGCGTTGGCCACCTTGATGGTTTCGGCATCGCCACGCAGCGCCGCAGCCGCCACGTGCAAAGCCGTATTCTTGGCATCAGTGGAAGCTTGTGCCAGCACACGCCCCGCCGCCTTGGCATTTTCACCAAGACCACGAACCAGGGCCGGAATATCGTTTAAATCAATTGCGGTCATTATCCTGCCCTCTCTCACAAAATGGCCAGATCGTCGCGATGAATAACTTCATCGCGCCCACGGTAACCCAACAGGGCCTCAATTTCACTGGTTTTGTGACCCTTGATCAGATCTATATCGGCAGATGAGTATGCTGAAATCCCGCGTGCCAATTCATGATCGCTGATTCCTTTAACAACGATAGGGTCACCCCGGTCAAATGTACCGTCCACCGATACAATACCAGCAGGCAACATGCTGTTACCGGATGCCAGCGCTTTTTCCGCGCCTGCATCGATGGTGATGGAACCCAGCGGTTTCAGGCTACCGGCAATCCATTCTTTACGCGCGGCACGGGGAGAGTTTGTGGGCATGAACCAGGTACACCGCGCTCCGCCTTCCAGCAACCGAATGGGGTGATCATCGTAGCCCTTGGTAATGACCATGCGACAACCGGCGCTCATGGTCACACGGGCAGCGGCCAGTTTTGTGACCATACCGCCGGTACCCACACTGGAAATGGCTTTCCCCGCCATGGCATCAATTTCAGGCGTAATTTCGTCAACCACGGGGACATGGACGGCGTCCGCGTTCGATGCCGGATCGGTCGTATACAACCCATCGATATCAGACAGCAAAATCAGCGCGTCTGCCGAGATCATGGCAGCCACACGGGCGGCCAGTCGGTCATTGTCACCGAACCGGATTTCATCCGTGGCCACGGTATCATTTTCGTTGATCAGCGGCACAGCGCCCGCCTTCAACAGGGTATTGAGGGTGCTCCGCGCATTGAGGAAACGCCGCCTGCTTTCCGTATCATCAAGCGTTAGCAGGATTTGACCGAGGGTCACATCGTGACGAGCAAGGGCCTCTTCATAAGCGTGCGCCAGCCGCAACATGCCGGTAGCCGCCGCGGCTTGTGATTCTTCAAGGCGCAAAAATCCAGTGCTTAAATTCAGGTGGCGGCGTCCAATGGCAATAGCACCGGACGAGACAATGGTGACTTCCTGCCCCCGTGCCCGGCATCTCGCCACATCTTCGGCAAAGGCCTTTAGCCATTCACCATGCACGCGACCGGTTTCAGGATCGACCAGCAAGGATGACCCTATTTTGATGACGATGCGTTTGCAGTTGCCAAGAATATCGGCGCTGGATACAGGCGTGCTTGTAGTGGGGGGGCTCGTAACAGGTGAAGTCATGGCTGATACGCCTCTGCCTCTACCTCATCCTTGCCCTCTTCACGGGTCTCCGCGACAATCTCGAACAACCGATCTGTGAGTTCTTTGATCCCGGTTCGGGCGACGCCTGACATGACAAAGACTTCGGATTTTTTGACGCCAGCGGCCCGGGCCAACTTGGCACGTCGCTTGGAAATCTCGTCTTCGGGGATAGCGTCACATTTGTTTAGAACCGGCAACTCGAGTTTATCTGCAAGATCGCCACCATAAGCTTCCAGCTCTTTGCGGACGGTCTTATAGTCAGCCGCGATGGTCTCGGACGTGGAATCAACCAGATGGATCAGCGCACCACATCGTTCCACATGGCCTAAAAACCGTGTACCCAGACCAACGCCCTCGCTGGCCCCTTCAATCAAGCCGGGGATATCGGCCAGCACCATTTGTTCGTGGCCCTTTGTCACCACGCCCAGATTAGGATGGATTGTGGTGAACGGGTAATCGGCGATCTTGGGGTTGGCCCGGCTTACGACCGAAAGAAACGTGGATTTGCCCGCATTGGGTAGCCCCACCAGTCCGGCGTCCGCAATCAGCTTCATGCGCAACCAGATCCAGCGCTCTTCGCTTTCCCAACCTTTCTCAAACGTTCGCGGGGCCTGATTCAGGGGCGTCTTGAAGCGCGCATTGCCACGGCCACCATCACCACCGCGAGCAAGCACGAAGGATTGCCCCTCTTCCAACATATCAACGATCAGGGTTTCTTTATCGTCATCCAGCACTTGCGTGCCGACGGGTACTCTCATGGTTATGGCCGCACCGCCATGACCCGTGCGATTCTGGCCCATGCCATGAATACCGCGCTTGCCCTTGAAATGTTGCTGATATCTGAAATCGATCAGGGTGTTCAGGCCATTGACGCATTCAATGATCACATCACCGCCGCGACCACCGTCGCCACCATCAGGACCGCCAAATTCCACGTATTTTTCACGCCGGAACGACACCGCGCCATCACCGCCGTCGCCGCCTTTTATATATACTTTGGCTTCATCGAGGAATTTCATGGGGGTTGCGCTCAGGTTTAGGGGCCATAGAAAAAGGGGAATGGATAACCATTCCCCTTCTCGTATCAGGCAATGGCTGGTACGACGTTAGCTTGACGGGACAACAGAGACGAACATGCGTCCTGCAGCCTTCTTGTCGAACTTCACGTTACCGCCCACTTTGGAGAACAGCGTGTGGTCTTTACCCATGCCAACATTCTCACCAGGGTGCACTTTGGTGCCGCGCTGACGAACAATAATGTTACCGGGAACCACGAGTTCACCGCCGAATTTTTTAACGCCCAGGCGACGACCAGCTGAGTCGCGACCGTTACGGGAACTACCACCTGCTTTTTTATGAGCCATGGAACTTAATCCTCAGTCTTCTTGGTTGTCTTTTTAGCCGCAGCCTTCTTGGGAGCAGCTTTCTTCTTAGCCGGAGCCTCGTCTGCCGCTGCCTTTTTTGGAGCCGCTTTCTTGGCCGGAGTTTTAGCCGGAGCTTTATCTGCCGCAGCTTTCTTAGCCGCTGGCTTTTTAACCGCAGCTTCTTTCTTCGGCGCAGCTTCTTTAGCCGGTGCAGCTTTCTTCGCCGCTACTTTAGGCTTGGCACCAGTGGTGCTGACTTCAACAACGCGCAGAACTGTCTGATCCTGACGGTGACCGTTCTTGCGGCGATAGTTCTGACGGCGCTTTTTCTTGAATATGATGATCTTGTCAGCGCGACCCTGCTCAACCACTTCGGCGAACACAGCTGCTTTATCAACGCGCGGCGTACCCACGGTAGGAGCCTCGCCTTCTTTGCCAATCATCAGGACTTCATCAAGCGAAATAACATCGCCTTCTTCGCCCAGAAGTTTCTCAACAATAACAATGTCGCCCTTGGCAACCCGGTACTGTTTTCCGCCGGTTTTTACAACTGCGAACATCTTCGCCTCAACATCTTAGAATTTATACAACAATAAGGGCACCGCGCTCAAAGCGATGGCCCCCGTGAATGGAGGCGCACTATAGCCACTGGCGATTGCTTGTCAACGCAATAAACCCGCCTGTTTTCTCCCCTGTTTTGATCCTTTATCAGACAGTTTTCAACCATGACCATTTTTTCCAATTTTTACCTGTATCTCGGGCTCCTAGCCCCTATATTCAGGCATATATAGCGACCCAGCCCCTTTCCACTTGTATGAGCCGCCGCCCCATGCCTGAATATCCCCTACAGGAAACGCTTCACACCGCGTTAGATCACCATCATGCAGGCCGCCTGCAGGAGGCAGAGAAACTGTATCAGTCGATTCTGGATCAGGACCCGAAACACGCCGAAGCCCTGCATTACAAAGGGGTGATTGCCTTACAGGCGGATAATCACCAACTGGCCTATCAGCTTATATCCAGGTCATTGGCTAGCCAGCCAGATGATTTGGGCGCACTGGTCAATCTGGCTACCACACAGGCACGCCTGAACAACCCGAACGGTGCGCTGGAATCCTATACCAGGGCCCTCGCCTTAAATCCCCATCTGCCTGAAATTCACTACAATCAGGGCATACTCTATCAGGAACTCGCGCGGCTTGACGAAGCGGCCAACAGTTATCGTCAAGCCATCAAGCTCCGCGCCGGGTATGCAGAAGCGCACTTCAATCTGGGGGTAGTTCTGGAAGACCTGGACCAGCAAGAAGACGCCAGAGCATGCTTCGAGATTACCCTGACACTGGACCCAGGCCACGGACCGGCCCAAGCAAAATTAACCGGGCATAACTGATCATGAACAAGTCTTTTCTCACCAACCTGATCGCCGCCGCTGTTACCATGGGCGGGTACCTCGCGCCGGTGCATGGTGATTTGATCTTTATGGTCGGTGTGTTTGCGCTTTCGGGTGGTATCACCAACTGGATCGCCATCCACATGTTGTTTGAGAAAGTACCGTTGCTTTATGGCTCAGGCGTCATTCCCAACCGGTTCGAAGACTTCAAGGCGGGCATCAAGACCCTGATCGTGAACGAGTTCTTCACCCGCGAACATATCGAACGCTTTTTTCAGCAAGCGGGCGGCACAACATCGGCCAGCATTATCGAAAAAGTGGACTACGACCGGGTGTTTGCCCACCTGGTCGAAGCCATCGAGCAATCGTCACTGGGCGGTATGCTGTCCATGGTGGGCGGCACAAAGGCGCTGGAGCCGCTACGCGAACCGGTATCGCTAAAGCTTAAAGACATCATCACCGAGCTGGTGGACGAGAACATGAACGGTGGTAGTAGCGAAGGAGGCAGTGACTTCACGGACTCATTGATCGAGAAAGTGGAACACATCATCGACAACCGCCTTGATGAGCTAACACCAGAAAACGTCAAACAGATCGTCCAGGACATGATCCGCAAACACCTGGGCTGGCTAGTGGTATGGGGCGGCGTGTTCGGCGGCTCGATCGGACTGGTCGTGGGACTTCTGGAAGCCCAGTCCTGATTTTGGCGTAAGCCTTGGCATTCATATCGGATGCGTATATGAACAATCCAACGCGGAGAGATGCCAGAGTGGTCGAATGGGGCGGTCTCGAAAACCGTTGTACTGGTGACAGTACCCAGGGTTCGAATCCCTGTCTCTCCGCCATCAAGCCAAATCTAAAGCACCAACCCCGAAGGCCGCAGTGTGGTTTTCAGTTCTGGCACCTTGTTGCCCAGGTTGACCAACCGGGAGACGCTGCGCAGCCATTCGTAATACAGTGCTTTGACGGAGCTGATCGCCACGCCGGCATCACGCATACGGCCGAGGCCTACTTCTTCGTCGGCATCCATGCTGGCCACTGCATCGCGCAAGGTGACCACGTTGTAACCGGCGGCCAAAAGATTAATGGCCGATTGCGCCACGCACACATCCGTTTCCATACCAACGCAGACAGCCGTCTTGCGCCCGGTTGCGTCCACCGCCGCCATGATCTCGGGATTGCTGGTTAAATCGAAGAAGTCTTTGTCGTGAACTTGGGTTCCCTTGGGCAGGGCCGCCTGAATGGTCTGGTTCAAGGCGCCGTTGTGATCTATGTCTTCGCCCATGGCGACCACCGGTACGTCAAGATGCTCGGCGACCTGTATCAACCAGACCACGTTGCTGATCAGGTTCTGGGTTTTCGCCTGATCGTACTTGTTCAGAAAATGGTCCTGAATATCGATCACCACGAGAACGCAATCATCCACGTTGACCAGTGATTTCTGACTATGGGAAGGCTCGCTCATCTCATGGACTCCTGCTTGTTACTGGTTACCGTTTTATTCACCAAATTCTGCGATTACGCGTTCAATATCTAATGATCTGTTGCTGTAAACTGAAGACAGATTATGATTAGAAAAGGTTACCTGACCATCCCAAATCCACGATTTGTAGCATAGTCCTCAAACGCGTTCATAACCCAATAATCAGCTGCTGTGGCCGACACGACACCGCTTAGCAACATGGCCTCACGACAGGATTCAGTGGCCGGACCTTGAAATGTCTCGAGCAAGGCTACTCTGATCTTTTCCACATCATTCTCGGGCATACTGGCACGAACCACGAATGGCGGCGCCGGGGCCCGGTAGGTGGTGCCCAATACCCGAAACCCACTAGCATGGTCGGGCCGGTATCGTTTAATCAGGGACAGCGAGACACTATCGATCGCCGCCACATCCGCTTGACCAGATTTGATCATATGCAAACTGGCTTCATGGCTGCCGCTTACTTTTAACTCTGAAAAGAAATCACCACCGGAATGTGTACCCGCAATCAACTGTCGCAAAGAGCTCATACCGGAATGGGATTCAGGTCCGTTAATGGCACCAATGGTCCCCTTCATCTGTGAAATGTCATCAAAAGGGCTGTCTTCAGGCACAATGACCAGCGAACAATAATATTCCGCCACACAAGAAGATGAATTGTAGATCGGCGTGGCAATAGGCAGCAGTTTGTCCTTGTAAGGCTTCACCACGTCATAGCCACAGCACTGGCTGATCAGCAAATTCTCGTCGTTCCACAAATTCAGAACGGACATATCATGGGTCAGGTTATCCGGCACATCGGTAATACCATGAGAACGCAGGTTGTTCGCCAGCGCCGTCCAGAACGTATCTCGCGCCGCACGCGTTTCCGGCATGCTGTACATGGGTAGACTGGCAGCCCTCATTATTACATCCCCCTCCAGATAACATCATGTGATTGAATTTTCTTGTTGGTCAACCAAACATCTCGCGTTTGCGCTCTTTGCTCATTAAATCCACGTCTTCATTTGTGATCTAGATATCGATTAATCCATATCCAGATCACAGATTTGATTCCAGGTTGCGTCAGGTAAAATAATTTGCCCGGCGGATGCGGCCCGTTGTTCACGTTCCCGTTCGCCGGGTATTTGCACTCTATCGAAACCTGGCGCTGGTGGACAGGCGCGTAGCTCAGCCAAAATTTCCTCGGCCACGGTCTGCATGCGTGATGGCTCTCTGTAGCGGGTGGCATCCAGCGTGATCATCAACCAGTTCATTTCCGTTGCGACCGGCCCCAGCATGGCCTCGCCGATCAGTTCAGCAATAAGCGCAAGCGCATATCCTTTGGCCCCACCCGCTGGCAGTATGGCACCACCAGCGAAGTAATCTTCGGGGTCTTGGGACATGTTGCCGCCTGAATCAATCATAACGTCTTTTGGCAATTTGGCCCCGGCACTACGCGCCGCATAGACCCAGCCACCGGCGATTTTGGATGTGGCAAAGTCGAGCACAATCGGCCCCTGATCCCCGCCCGGAATGCCAATGCAATAGGGATTTGTGGGTAGCACGGCGCGGGCACCGCCATAGGGTGCAACCTGACGCCAATTCTGTCGATTACCGCCACCGATGATAATACACAGGCACCCTTCTTTTGCTGCACTTTCAGCAAATGCCCCTAACCTTCCCGTGTGACCAACATTGCGGACAGCCAGAACCGACATGCCGTTTTCTCGGGCCAACCGACACCCATGATCGGCGGCAAGCTGCATGGCCGGAATGCCGATGCCACCGTTACCATTGACCTCGTAGATACCACCTTCCAGCTCATTAAACTGTGGTGCCACATCCGCCCGCATATAACCTGTTGAAAACTGCTCCACATACTGAATGGTGCGCATGATCCCATGGGATTCCACGCCACAAAGGTTGGTGTCAGCAAGGTGCGTTGCCACCTGCCGAGCAATGGTGTGGTCACATCCAGCATGGCGAAAAATTCGCATGATCCTGGCGACGGCATCATCCACGGAAACGGTGACGTACTCGCCTGAGTACTGCAATTTGGATGGGGTTTTGCTCATTCTGAAACCAGGTCCTTTTGGTTCATGTTTGTTGCCAGCCGCAAGATGGGGTCAATGTGCAACGCTTAGTATTATGGGAAAAGATCGCAAATTCATAACTGAAAAAATTCGTAGGGTTAGATGAATAAATATGTGATGGTCACAAATCTTATTTCCCTCGGAGCATCCCAAACATGAACTATAATAAACCTTTTACACCGGATGAATATGCCCGCCGCCTGAGCCAAACCAAATCGCGTATGGTTGCCGCCGGGTTTGATCTGCTGGTTTGTCAGGACCCCGCCAACATGGGTTGGCTTACAGGCTTTGATGGTTGGTCCTTTTACGTTCCGCAATGTGTATTGGTTCATGTAAACGAAGATGCACCGATCTGGTTTGGCCGGGCGCAGGACGCCAAGGCGGCGCACCTGACCACCGACATTCCGGCGGGCAATATTGTGGGTTTTTCCGAACGCCTTATTCATCATGCGGAAGAACATCCGTTCGATGAGTTGGCCGAACTGGTCCGTAGCCGGGGCTGGGGTAGCGCACGGATCGGGGTGGAACTGGACGCGCACTATTACACGGCGCGTGGCCATCAGCACCTGACCGCCGGGCTACCGCAAGCCAGCCTGTCCGATTCCAAAGAACTGGTGAACTGGGCCCGGTTGATTAAATCTGAGGCCGAACTGGTTTATATGCGCGAAGCTGGCGTGATCTGCACCGCCACCATGCAACGTGCGCTGGAAAAAATCGCCCCCGGTGTGCCCGAATATGAGGTTATCGCCGAGGTCTATCACGCACAGATTATGGGTGTTGATGGCAAATTCGGTGATTACACCAGCCTCTGTCCGCTGATCCAGGTAGGTGAAGGCACCAGCACCCCGCACCTGACCTGGACGGACGAGGTGTTACCCGATAATACCCTGATCATGATGGAAATCGGGGCCGCTCGCCGCCACTACCATGCGCCACTCACGCGCACGATTCACCTGGGCAAGCCACCAGCACCCGTAGTTGATCTGGCCAAGGTTATCGTGGAGGGCGTGGATGTGGCGCTTGAGATGGCCCGCCCCGGCGTATCCGCCGAAGACGTGGAAGCCGCTTGGCAGAAAGTGCTCAACAAAAACGGCTATAGCAAAGAAAGCCGTGTAGGCTATTCCATCGGTCTCAACTACCCGCCCGATTGGGGTGAGCGCACCGTCAGCCTGCGCCCCGGCGAAAAGACAGAATTACAGGCCGGTATGTGCTTCCACTTTCAATCCGGTGTGTGGCTGGATGATTATGGTGCTGCGGTGTCCGAGCCCTTTATCGTTACGGAAAATGGTGGCGAGCGCCTGTGCGATGCGCCGCGCGAACTGATTGTTATTGATTAAAGAAAAATAACCACGAACATCTCCTTAAAATTGTTTTTCTTTACAAAGACCATCGCTGGATTACCTTGTTATTAATAGATTCATGATCATCCTGGAACACCATCAGTCTTGATAAACACCGTAAATCAACCGGGGCCGATTACGGCCAACTTTGCCTGTTTTGTGGCCATGATGATGTGGGCTACAGGGTTTCCCGCCGCCGAAGTCCTGATGGAAAGTTGGGGGGCTTTATCCGTTCTGTCCGTGCGCATCATGATCGCTGTTGTCATGCTTGTTGGCCTGTGGGCTGCCACCGAAGGCCTATCCACCATGCGCGCTGCGGCATGGGGGCCCGGGCTGCTGATCGGCGGCACAGGCTTTGGGATCGGTGCCATATTATTGCTGGTAGGGCAAAAGATGTCTGATCCGGTAACGCCCGCCATTGCCGCCGCCATGATGCCCATCGCCGGACTGGCGCTTGAGGTGCTGCTGGATAAACGTCGGCTGCGCCTCAATTTGCTGATCGGTGTCGCCCTTGCCTTGACCGGTGGGTTGATGGCCACAGGCGTGCGGCTGTCTGACGGCACCTACGGCGTCGGTGCCTTGCTTTGTTTGATCGCTGTAATCCTTTTTGCCTGGGCGACGCGGGCAACCACTCGAAATCTCAGTTCGCTATCGGCTTTGGGCCAGACCACGATCACAATGGTTGGCGGGTTTAGCATTATCCTGATCGTATGCGCGATTGCCATGGTACTGGGCTTGGGTGAAACCCATGTGGGCAAAATGGATTCCCGACACATCATGCTGATGCTTGTCTTTGCCCTGCCGGCCGTCGCTATATCCCAACTATTGTGGATTTGGGCCGCCGGTGGCTTGGGCATTATGTTGGCATCGCTTCACATGAATGCTTTGCCCTTCTATGTGATGCTCATCATGGTCCTGTTTCTGGATGGCCTGTGGGGTTGGGATCAAGCCTTCGGTGCGGCCCTTGTTGGGGCCGGGGTATTGGTGGCGCAACGTCGCACCAGGCACCAGGTCCCCGAAGCTTAACCAAACGTCCGATCAATCCAGTCACGGGTACGGAAATAACGCCCGACCCAGGGCACGAACCACGGGTCACCGTGATAAAGCGGATGGGTCGGCATTGTCGGGGTGTCAAAGGCGCATTGATAGTTGGCAACGCCAGCGATCTTACGCGCGGTCTGGGTCCCCAGATACGTCATCATGGCGACCCCGGAGCCGTTACAGCCCAGGGCATAATGCATGCCTTTGTACTGACCCATATGGGGCACCTCATCAATAGAGAACGCCACATTGCCGGTCCACGAATTGGTGATCTTTGTTCCTTTTAACTGGGGGTACCGATCGAGCATGAACTTGTACAGGATGGGGGCTGATTCGGCAGGGTCCGTTTGGCCAAACCGAGCCCGGCCACCAAATAACAGACGCTTGCCATCCGGTGACATACGGTAATAACAAAGCACCCGGCGACTATCAGAAATAGCCCTGTTTTTAGGGCTTAATGATTTGGCCAAATCATCGGGCAGTTCTTCGGTCGCAATCATGTAGCTGCCCACCGGCACCACGCGACGTTTCAGGTCGGGTGTCACATTACCTGTATAGCCATTAGTGGCCACCACCACGTCACCCGCCATGGTGGCACCACGGTCGGTACCCACCTGCCACCCGGCCGGAGACTGGTTCAAATCCGTGACAGGGGCCTTGGCACAAATCGTTATGAGATCTGATGCCTGACACAGATCGAGCAATCCCTTGAAATAGAGCGCCGGGTGCAGGTGAGCTCCACGATTCACCACCATGCCACCGCGGTAGTAATCACTGCCAATTTCTTCGCGTTGTTGTTCGGGGTGAACCAGATAGGCATCGCCTTCCGTGACCGCATTGAGGTCATCCACTTTGCTCTTCATGTCGTTAAAATGACGTCGACACCAGGCACCAGAGAACGCGCCCGCCTTGTGCCAACCGCAATCAATATTGTTATCGCGAATCAAGCCTTCAATCAGATCGAAGGCATCGGCCGCATCGACACGCAAATCGGCAATATGCGCCGCTTCTGCAGGCGATGTGCTGGTGTACCGTTTGCCCACGCTTCGACCACCCGACACGACACCGCCACTTCGCGTCGATGCCCCAAAACCCGGTTGTTCGGCATCGAAAACCACCGAAGACTTGCCTTGTTTGCTAAGTTCGAGCGCCGTCGCCAGCCCTGCGTATCCGGCACCAATGATCGCCACGTCGGCGCTCTGGGGAATATCAACCAGATCAAGCACTTTTGGCTCGTAGGCGTTCCACCACCACGGTTTCAGTTCAAAGTCTTTGTGCGAAATATCTGAGAGTTTCATAAGAATCCAATCACCACGGAATTGTGGCCCCGTCGTAGTTAAGGTATGCGCCGTTTTGCTCGGACGTCAGCGCGTCGATACTTTGCTTGAGCGCCATGGCGCTTTGTTCGGGCGTCAGGTCGGCTTTCGCCCCACCCATACCGGTTTGCACCCAGCCCGGATGGAAGGCTGTAAAGATGATGCCCCGGTCTTTCAGATCATATGACAGATTAAGCGTCACCATGGTCAGGGCGGTCTTGCTGGTTCGGTAGATATAGTCACCACCACGGACATAATTGGTCACGGACCCCATGCCGCTCGAAATATTGACGATGCGAGCATCATGGCCGGATTCCACATTATCCAGCAAGGCTTCGGTGAGCCGGTATGGGCCGAAGGTGTTGGTTTCCAGTGCGCCTGCCCAAGCCGCATAATCCATATCGCCAAAGGACTGGTGCTCGCCGCCAAAGACGCCTGCATTGTTGATCAGTACATCAATGGGTTCTTTTTCCAGGGTATCTTTCAGATCGTGAATAGACTGATGATCGCTCACATCCAGTGAATGGATCAAACCGTCATAGCCTTTGAGCACGTCCCGTAAATCATGGGCATCGACCGGGTTCCGGCAACAGGCATGTATACGCCAGCCAGCCACCACATACTGTCGAACCAACTCAAGACCAACGCCCCGGTTGGCCCCCGTAATCAAGACACTGGGAGTGCGATCTACCATGGCATGGCCTCCCCATTATAGCGCCAGAAGGTGCCGGTCTTGCTCATATCCAATCCGTCGATAACGGCCCGCATACCGGTGATGCTTTCCAGCGGTGTGATCATGGCATTCGGGCCGGTCATATCTGTCTGCACATTTCCCGGCGTCATACACATGACCGTAATGCCCCGGCCTTTCAGGTCAACGGAAAGCCCCTTGGTCAGAACGTTCAATGCCGCCTTGGTGCTATCATAGGGGTAATCCCCCTGTCCCCGGTCCCAGCCGAAGCTGCCATTACCGGACGAAATATTGACGATGAGCTTTCTTTCACTGGCCGCCACATGGTCAACGAAAGCCTCGCACATGGCCAGCGTACCAAACACATGAACCTGAAACTGCTCCATCCATTGGGCATTGGTGAAGCGACCAAATTGCTCTTCTTCGCCAAACGACATGCCTGCGTTGTTGATCAACAAATCAATAGGTTGGTGTTTAAGGGCGTGAGCCGCAGCCTTGATCTGATCATGGTCCGTTACATTAAGCTCAAAAACAGCCCCACCAAGGGCGCGAAGTTCGTCGGCATTGTCAGGATCACGCGCACCACCATACACAGTCCAGCCATCAGCCGTGTATTGACGGGCAAGCTCAAACCCAATTCCCCGATTTGCACCTGTGATAAAGACACTCGGCATTCCACATCCCCACCGTGACTATATTATAAGCAAAATCATTTCTCCTGAACCGTAATCTAGATTACAGTTCCGTCAACAGCAAAGAGAGGACATGCCATGACCATGACACCAGAACAAATCGTCAATCTGGACCGCTATCCCATTAGCGATCTTGGCAGCGATGCTTGCCAGACGCTGATCAAACAGATGAACAATGATCTGGATACCAGGCAGTATTGTGTCATGCCGAACTTCTTTACCGAGGCTGCCGTCGAGATTTCCGTCCAGGAAGCATTGGCAAAAAAACCGGACGGCTTTGCAAATTCGTCTGATCGTAACTGTTACCTGCATAAACAGGGCGAGCCGGATTTACCGGATGATCATCCCCGGAACACATTTTTTCATGCCTCATACACCATGATGGGGGCGCACCTGTTCAATGACGCTTCATGCATTGTGCAGATGTATTACTGGCAGCCCATGATCGATTTCATTGCCGGCGTGGTTGGCGAGCCTGCGCTTTACCCAAACGAAGACCCGCTTCAGCCCACCAACATTCTGGCCTACAGCCATGGTGACAATTCAGCCTGGCATTTTGATTCGGAAAATTCCTTCACCATGACGCTCATGCTGCAAGCGGCGGATGAGGGCGGAAACTTTGAAATCTCCCCTAACACCCGAACCGACGACGAACAGCATTACGATAAGGTGGCAAAGATAGTTCATGGCGACCGGTCCACCGTTCAGACCGTACCGCGCGAAGCGGGGGCACTGGTCATATTCCGGGGCTGTAATTCACTGCACCGGGTAACCACGGTGGAAGGTGATAAAAACCGGCTCATGAGCGTTTTCGTTTACGAGCGGGAACCGGGCGTTACCGGTGACCCAAGGGTCAACGAAACGGTCTATGGCCGAGCGACGGTCTAAGCCTTGTAGCGGGTTTCACCACGGACAATAGTCTGTGTGACCTGAATGTCTTTCAGGCCTGTGGGATTTTCCAATGGGTTTTCCGACAGAATGGCGAAGTCCGCCCGTTTGCCGGGCTCGATAGAGCCGCGTTCCTCATCTTCAAACACTTGCCACGCCGCATCGATTGTATGGGCGCGCAGGGCCTCTGCGGGTGTAATGCGCTGTTCTTCGCCCAATGACCGTCCCGTCGTCGACACCCGACTTACAGCACACCACATTAGGTGTAGTGGTCGCGTTGGTGTCACCGTGGCATCATTGTGAATAGTGAACCGCATACCCCGGTCAGCGGCGGCGCGTAACGGACACATGCGTTTTACCCGTTCAGGCCCGAACGTGATATCGATATGCATATCACCCCAGTAATGCAGATGCGCGGGGAAGAAGCTGCACACCAAACCCAGTTCCATCATGCGGTCCAGTTGATCATCACGGTAATTCTGACAATGGATAAAAGTATGGCGATGATCATCGCGCGGACTAGCCTTCAACACGTTCTCAAAAGCGTCCAACATCACATCGGCGGCGGCGTCACCATTGGCGTGTACATGAACCTGATGCCCGGCATCGTGCAACGCACCCACGTGTTTGGTCATACCCTCCACCGTTACCGCCAGATTGCCCCGGTGCTCAGGATCACCATTAAACGGTTTGTAGTAGGGCTCTGTGATACAGGCAGTTTGAAGATTGAACGAGCCGTCTGAAAACAATTTGCGTGGGCCGAGTTTGATCCGGGTATTGCCCGGGAAGGACACATCACGTTCGCCTGCGCTCAATGCCGGTTCCATATGAGCGGCGGGCAACACAATCACATCTATCCCTATGTCGTCTCTGCTGGCTGCCACATCTGAAAAAAGTTTAAGCATGGTTTCCGGCGCCCAGGCATTCTGGGCCAAGCTCACACCGTGGCTCAGGTATTCTTCCGCCGCAACCTTACAGGCCGCGTGGAATTTGTCAGATGTAATCTGGAACTCCCCATCGCCCAGTTCACCCATAGCGGTCATGCCGTCCAATAACCCATCCAGATCGCCGTTTTCGTCACGCCCGAACCGACCGCCGCGTGGGTCTTCACTGTCACGATTAATGCCACGTGCTTGCAACCCCAATGAATTGGTGGCCCCGGCGTGACCGGTAAAGTGCCCCACCCAGATGGGATGATCCGTGGACACACCGTCCAGTTCCGCACACGTGGGAAACCGCTGTTCAGCAACCGCAATTTGATCAAACATGCCGCCCAGTATCCATTCACCCTTGGGTGTTTCGGCGGCTCTGGCGGACAGGCGTTTTAGCAACTCGGCAATGGTGTTGCATGAGCCGAGCGGTGTACCAGACAGATCCACCCGGCACAGCGCCAGAATACCTGAATCGGGGTAATGGCCATGAGGGTCGATAAACGCCGGGATCATGGTTTGGCCTCGCAGGTCACGAATCTCGTCTGCCTGCGCCTCCAACTCACCCTTATCACCAACAGCGACGATGGTGCCGTCTTCAGTTAGCACCGCGCCGGCCACGAAATCCTCGGAATCAACCGTCAGGATTATACCATTGTGATAGAGCGTTTTCTTAGCCATGGCTTACCTCATATCTACATTACCGGAACCGGTTTTCGGCGCACGCCACTCAGCGCATTACCGACAAGCGCTAGGAGCAGAATACCACCGCCCAGCAAAGTATAAACGCCGACGGTCTCGCCCAGTAGCGCCCATACCCATATGGGGCCGAGAACCACTTCCAACAGGGCAAGCAGCGCAAGTTCCGCCGCTGGCACATGTTTGGACCCGATCGTGTAAACCGTTAACCCCGCGCCTACCTGAAAGATACCCATGGCGATAGCGATCAAAATATCGTGGTTTGGAATCGCAAAGGTATAACCATAGATCAGGCATATAACACCGGCGGTGATGGTGGCAAATATACCAGCCAGGAAAACAGCGGGTAGCATGTCTTCCAGTTTTTGCCAACGGATAGCGATGGTAAATGTGGCAAACCCGACAGCAGACAACAGGGCCGCAATATTGCCTGCCATATGCCCGGCAGAGAAGCCTTGATAGACCATGATAACAATACCGCTCATGGCAACAGCCATAGATACCCATGTGGCGGTTCGCACAAACTCACCCAGAATCAAACGCCCAAGCAAGGCGGTGATAAACGGGGCCGACGCAAACAGAAACATGGCATTGGCCACCGTGGTGGTCTGGATCGCATAGATACCGCCCGCGAAGGCAAACACCAACCCGACCCCGCCCACGGCCCCGGCGATCCCAACCTTCCTGATGACTGGAAACGGCTTGCCGCCTGAACGAATGGAAATAATGATAAAAAGGAACACGGCCAGCGCCATCGAGCGGTAGAATAAAATCTGCCACACGTTCGCCACTTCCATCAGGCGCACGCCAAGGCCGATCGTTGACCACAGCACACCAGCCATGATCACCAGAATAACGCCGCGCCGGTAACCGGCAGCCCCGGCAGCCACTGATACATTAACGTCCGTCATGCGAAATAGCCCACTTGAAAAATCTCTACTCTACAGACATTCGCAGTCAATCGATCTCGCGCCAAGTGAAAAAAGTTGGATCGATAACCATGGCGAATTTCTTAGTGATCTAGAACGCTACAGGTGAACCTGTTATGGGATCATCCGGTTGCCACTGCGGGTATTTATCCATAACCGCGTTAAACGATTCTGAGTCCAAAAATGCTGACAACCAACCATGCAGGGGAACATATGGCGTTTGATCAAACCAATCCCTGTCCGTGTTGGCGAATTGCCGGATAAAGGGCGCGATGGCCATATCGGCCAGACAAGGGCGCTGACCAAACAAATAAGGCGTGTTCTGCAACATGGTGTTCAGTTCCACGAGGAAGCCCTCACCCGCCGTCCGGCAGGCGGCGGCATCGACACCCTCATAACGGTTGGAATATTTATAGCGATCCAGATTGTCTTTGAAGTCACCGTCCGCTTTGGCGATCAGCGCCATCATGGTACCGGGATCATTATTTTCAGGCACTAACCACTGGTCGGGGTCGTGCTGATCAAGCGCCCACAGCATCACGTCCAGGCTCTCATCGATAATTTGGTCGGGTGTGACCTGTAAAACCGGCACCGTTGCCTTGGGTGATATTTCCAGCATATGTGTCGGTTTATCCCGCAGCACCACCTCACGCAATTCACAACGTACGCCGCTGGTGTACAGGGCCATACGGGCGCGCATGGCATAGGGGCAGCGACGGAAACTATAGAGGATCGGTTGCGAGCCTTCGTTCATACAGGCACCTGTTACTTAGGTGGAGGGGCAGCCTGGCTACCCAGATGGGGCGCATTTCGCCGTTTCGCCAAATCCATCTGTTTCTGGCGGTCGGCATAACGTTTTTTCTGTTTTGCTGAATGGGCATCGTGACACTTGGGGCAACTGACACCGGGGACGTAGTGCGGTGATTGTTTGTCTTCGTCACTGATGGCGTGGCGGCAGGCGTGGCACATGTCATATGAGCCTTCGACCAGTGCATGGCCCACGGACACGCGCTGATCGAAAACAAAACATTCACCATCCCACAGGCTTTCCTGTTCAGGCACGGTTTCCAGATACTTCAAGATACCGCCATGCAGGTGGAAGACCTCTTCCACGCCTTGGGCGCGTAGGTAGGCGGTAGATTTTTCACAGCGGATGCCACCTGTGCAGAACATGGCTACCCGCTTGTTTGTTTTCAGGATGTCGCTGTCCTGCACCCACTGGGGGAATTCGCGGAATGATGTGGTGTTTGGATTGATGGCGCCCTTGAAGGTGCCAATCTCTACCTCATAGTCGTTGCGGGTATCCACAACAACCACATCAGGATCAGAAATCAGATCGTTCCAGTCCTCAGGCGCAACGTAGGTGCCCACCGCATTGACGGGATCAATATCCGGCTCGCCCATGGTCACGATCTCTTGTTTCAGACGTACCTTCATGCGCAGGAACGGTGCCTCACTGGCCCAAGATTCCTTGTGCTCCAGTGCAGACAATCTTGGCTCTGCCCGAAGATAGGCCAGCACTGCACGGATACCCTTTTCCGGCCCGGCGATGGTACCGTTGATGCCTTCACGGGCCAGCAACAACGTGCCCATAACGTCCTCGTCCTTGCATTTTTGCAGCAAGGGCTGTTGCAGGGCCTCGAAATCATCAAGGCGAACAAACTTGTACAGAGCGGCAACAAGGTAATCAGTCATGGAACAATCTGCCAATGTGGTGCTTAGAACGTGGTTTTAGGCCATGGGAGGCTGCAATAACAATACCTCATACGTGACCATCTGCCGAATGATCGCGCACATTGCCCAATTCCGCCCAGTGCATAATCGCCATGGCCAGTAATCCGAGCACCGTAAACCCGCCCACCAAGGGCAGGACAGTACCATCAAATGCCTGGCCAATAAGCCCGCCCAGCATGACCGATAGCAACGTGGATAAGGAGCCAACCACGGCGGCACCCACACCCGCGATATGACCCAGCGGCTCCATCGCAATGGCACTGACGTTACCAAACAGAATACCAGTACACAGGAAGGCGGCGACAAAATAGGCCATGTTCAGTTCGAGAGCAGGTGTCATATCCACAAAGAATGCATAGGCAAAATAAGCCACAGACATGGCAGTCAGGCATCGCAACGCATGGGATGACAATAGCCGCATGCCAAACCGCATGACCAAACGTGCATTGATGAAAGATGATGTCCCGATAGACAGAGCCAACACGGCAAAATACAGGGGAAACATTTCAGTAATACCGTATATGACGTCAAACATCTGCTGGGCCGAGGACAGGTAGCCTACAAAAGCGCCAAAAATCGTACCTGCAACCATGGTGTAGCCGAACGAAACTCGGTTACCACAGGTCTCTTTGACCCCGGACCAGATAATGCTCAATGTGAACGGGACACGTTTTTCAGGGAGCAGAGTTTCCGGCTGACGCACCGCAAACCAAATCCATGCCGTAATGGACAGAACCAAAAACAACACAAAAATAGCCCGCCAGTGTGACAGCATAATGATGCCCATGACAAACGACATGATGCGCGCCATTTCACGGCCTTCATACTGGTCACGAACCAATGCAATACAGATAATGCGTGGGCCCGCAGCCCCCACACCCTGTAATACCCGGCCAGTCAACATCATCTCAAAGCTGGTCGACCATATGGACAAGGCACACCCGATCACAAAAATCACATAACCGCTGTAAATAGCCCGCTTGCGCCCGATGGTATCGGATAGCGGCCCATAAACCATCTGCGCCAGACCCATCCCCAGCAACAACGATGTAACAATCAATTGCTGATCATTGACCGTACCAGCACCCAAGTCGCTACCAATATTGGGAAGGGCCGGCAACATGGCATCGATCGACAGCGCAATCAGCGATATCATTAATGCCATTAACGGTACGAATTCGGTCATGGACAGGACGGGTTTTATTTGTGTGTTCAAAATACCCGGCCCCTTGCGTCACGTTTTTCTGTGCTAATAGAGCCTGTCATGTTAGAAGAATTCCAATATTAAGTTCACTGACCATGATGGAATCACACTATGCTTGCTGTTGTCTCACCTGCCAAGAAAATGAATTTCGATCATCTGGATCGCCGCTTACCTTCGTCTGAGCCAGAATTCCTCTCGGATACCAAGAAATTGGTCACAGCGGCGCGAAAACTCAGCCGGTCAGATTTGCAGAATTTGATGAAGTTGAGCGACAGTTTGGCCGAAGTGAATTTCCAGCGGTTCAAGAATTTCAAATCCACACCTGGTACTGATGATGCCAAACCAGCGGCTTTCGCTTTTGCGGGCGACACTTACGTTGGCCTGGAATCGGCAACGTTGGATGATAAGGATCTGGATTATGCACAAGATCACCTGCGTATCCTGTCGGGCCTCTATGGCCTGCTTCGACCGCTGGATCAAATTCAACCCTACCGACTGGAAATGGGTCGCCGTCTCGACACACCGAATAGCGCGGATTTATATGATTTCTGGGGGCCGAAGCTGGGCAACTGTCTCGATGATGTGGTCGCAGATCATAAAAGCTCGACCATCATCAATCTGGCATCTATTGAATACTTCAAAGCCACGCAGGCCAAGAGCATGAAATCGCGGGTTATTACCCCGACCTTCAAAGAAATCAAAGATGGTGAAGCGAAGGTTATCGGCTTCTTTGCCAAGAAAGCCCGCGGCTCTATGGCGCGTTATCTGATCCAAAACCGGATCGAAGAGCCCGAAGGCCTGAAGTCATTTGATACAGATGGTTACGTATATCGCGATGACCTGAGCGAAGGCGATGCCTGGACATTCACCCGCGGCGCCTAAATCAGGCCATTGCCAGTTCTATTGAGAAATCGAACTTGGCGGCAAACCCGCCGTCAAAGATTCGAACAATCCGGGCCGGGAACTTCACTTTTCCATCCAAATCCAACAGCATTTCCTGACCCACTTCTAGTGAATTTCCCTTCAGATCATTCTTGTCCGGATATGTGATGGCTGCGCCGCCATAAGAAAAATTGAGAAGCTTGCCACCAAGGTAGGCGTTCCCGTTGTTTACTTCCACATCCGTTCTAACGACCGAACGCTGATACAAACGCATGTTTTTGTTTTTCGTGGCTAAAATTGTTGGCATATCCATTTTCCTACTCCCAAGTAGTTTTATTGACGATTTGAATATGCCTCTTTATTGTTTGGATATAATGTGTGTATTGTTAGGATAACGTTAGGGTGTAAAAATAGGAATCACATATGAAGCATCATATTCTGGTCGTTGACGATGATGAAATGATCCAAGCTATGGTGTCATTTTTGGCCAAGGAGAACCCCAATGTGAGAACTACACAGGTCGGATCGGGCATGGAGATGCATGCCGTTCTTAAAAGCGACTCGGTTGATTTGCTGGTACTGGATTTAGGGTTGCCGGATGAAGATGGTTTGGCACTTGCTCGTCAGGTGCGTGCCAGAAGCAACATCCCCATCATTGTGCTAACGGGTGATCATACAAAGGAAAGCCTGATTGCGGCATTGGAAATTGGCGTTAATGATTTCGTGCGAAAACCGTTCGACCCCTACGAACTGCAACTTCGAATTAAAAACCAGCTTCGCCATTTCAAGCCCGACGCCCGGAAACAGGTGCAAAAAAGCCTCCAGTTTGGTCCTTACACAATCGATACGGCTGCCCGTACGTTGAGATCAGAACCCGGAACCGACATCCATCTTACACCCACAGAATTCAGTATTCTGTCCGCCCTCGCACAGCGACCCGACATCGCCTTTTCGCGCAACCAGATGCTCGACATTATTTCGCGAGGTGACGAAGCCCCGTCCGACAGGGCGGTAGACGTGTATATTGCACAATTGCGCCAGAAGATTGAGGACAATCCCAGACGGCCCCAGTTTATCAAGGCCGTTCGTGGGTTCGGCTATAAGCTAGTCAAATGAGATACCTGCCTCTTTCAGTAAGTCGCGGAGCCGTGCTGCGGGAATGCCTAAGTTCGAGCCGCCGTATTCCGGAATAATGGCGGCATTCACCGCAACCACGTCACCATTCACGTCCAGCACCGGCCCACCGCTTCCACCGTGGGTGGTCTCAGCGTCGTATACGACCATGGCAGAGCTCAATTGACTGACGATCCCTCGGCTGGACAGAGGCGCAATATAGCCATTCGTTGCAAGGCGGGCAGCAACGCTCCAGAAATCCGTGTCATCGGCTTCACGTAGTTCCCCGATAAATTCCTCACCCGATTGTGCCAGCATGGATCGCAAGCCGGTCGGATAGCCCATGACGATAACCTCGTGTCCCGGCGCGGGTATGGCGTCGGCCAATTTCAGACCGGGCCTGGTCGACGTGGCATCGACCAGGCGCAGAATAGCCAAGTCCACATCTTCACTGACGAGGATCAACTCAACCGTTTCGGCTTCAGCCACGCCCGGTGCATAGACTATGCTTTTGATCATAACCGGCTCAAAGCCACGCGCTGCCATGACCTCAACACTGGCGTCATCCTCCCACGGGAGTGCCACATGACGATTGGTCACCAGCGTATTGCCGTCACCAATTGCAAATGCCGTACCGGTAAACTGACGCTCGGCAACAGGGCCTTCGCCTTCCAGCGTCAACAGGGGTCTTCCAAGGGGAGACACGATCGGGCGGTTGTTATCATCCACCGCGTATCGCATCATACGACTGCTCGCCACGTCACGAAAACCATAGGCGGCCTGAAAGAACACAACGGATGGCATGGATTGCGCAATCACGCGGGCATTAGCATCCGTGCGCCGCTCTAAAGCCGTCAGCCGGTGGCTGAGCTCAGTTTGCAGGGCCTCCAAGTCACTTGGCACCAGCGCCTCATCCCGCGCACGCGACAAGGCGATGGCGAAGCTCTCCAGCTTTGATACGCCACTGTCGATCCGTGATTGCAGCATGTCGTTCAAGCGATATTGTTGATAGGCCAGCGTGGCAAAAATGATGATTGATAAAACCACACCAAACCGGAACAACAGTGTGGTTTCCTGTGCCAATCGCTGGAACAGGCTATAAACCGCCTTGATCACACGAATGGCTATTGGTTTGCGACTGACGCGAAGATAGACCAAGCCGTCGTTCAGAATATCCGAAACCATTTTCCGAACAGGCCAGTCTTCGCGGTACAGACAGAACCGGGAAAGCGGCCCACTGTCACCGAATTCAATCATGTCACAATGCTGAAGTTCATGGCTGTCCACACGGGTGCCATTGACCCAAACGGTGGCCCCATTCGCCGCCACAATTTCATAGCTGCCATTGTCGCGTCGAAGATAGGCCACAGGGTTTTCTGCGGGTTCATCAGAATCCGGATCCGTGATGTGCAGCAACCGGTTTGCGCTCAGAGATACCTCCAGCGCCTGACCATTGAGCCATGTAACCGATCCACGCGAAGGGCCGGTAAGGTGCTCAAGCGCAATCGTGCCCGTCAATAAAAAATCGTGGTGCTCATCCACTATCTGTCAGGCCTCCTTCTACCTCTAAAACACCGGGCCAAGTGCGCCCAGCCTGACACCACTTCGTAAATTTTTATAGTCCACATTGTCCAACCGGCACGGGTGCGCACCGGGGGCTTCGGCAACCAGAACCTCTTTGGCGATGGGTTCGAAATCTGCCCTGAAGTGAACGGAGCTTTTGACCACAACGATATGTTGTTCGCCGGGCTCAATCCCCACATGACGAAGGATATCCTGATCCAGGCACTGGCACCGTTCGCTACCGACGATCACACGCACGTCACAGTCCTTGTCCATAACCCGTAAAACGGCCATCGGCCCCAGATCGCCTTCAAAGCCACCATACATGGCACCGGTAAACAGGATTTGACCATCGCCCAGTGCTTCAACCCGAAACGTACCATCATAGGGATGCTGTCCGGGTTGCCCCGACTTGCCACCCAGCGCCAGTGAAAGCTCTGCACCGATGCCTGCCGAATGCGCGGCACTGGCAGCTTCCGCATCATCTAATAAGGCCAGCACGGCACCTTGTGCTCCGCCTTCTACCAACGCGTCAAGCATGCCAACCGTATCGGAACTGGCACCGGCGCCGGCGTTATCCTGTGCATCGGCAATAACCGTTGGGCCTTGCGTGCGAGCCATGGCACGGGAAACGGCCTCTTGAGGCGAGATCAGTTGATCATCAAAGGTGGGTTCTGCATCCAGCAAGGCCTGAAACAAGCTGTCCGCTGCCCTATCAGCAGAACCTTGCGTTTCCCCATAGGCCACCACCACAGGCCCCGCTTCATGGATATCAGCGGGCGGGAAGCCCATGGATAACTCGGCTGATAAAATACCGTCGCCGCCCAAGCCAGCCGCCATCGCATATAACGCCTCACAGGGCGTACTGCCCGTATGTTGCGCCGTCAAAGGTACCAAAAACGGTGATGCCCGACGTGCCTTGTGAATGGCCCCTCCATCCAGCGCGCGCTTCAAATGCGATACCGCCCGTGCGCCTGCATCAGCCATATCAATATGCGGGTAGGTTCTGAACATGGTGATCGCGGTGGCGTGCTCAAACATAGCCGCCGTGGTATTGGAATGTAAGTCCAGGCTAATCACCACAGGAAGATCATCACCAACGACGTCGCGTACCCGCCGCAGCAGTTCCCCTTCGCCATCTTCAAAAGACTGAACAACCATGGCCCCGTGCAAATCCATGTAGATACCATCAATAGGACCGGCACCCCGGATACCATCCAGCAGCATCGCCACAATCCGCTCATACGCGTCGTCTGTAACGTACGATGACGGTTCCGCCGAACACCACAGGATCGGCACCATTTCCCAATCCGTCACACGATCCGCCTCATCCGCAAAACCAGCCAGCGGAATATTAACGCCTGTCATGCGGCTCAGGACCTCGCCGCCGTGCAGCATCTCCGGCCAGGCATCACGCTTGGCGAACTCCTCATAAGTGGCGAGGCTCGGTGCAAAAGTATTGGTTTCGTGCTGGACCCCAGCAATGGCAATTCTCACAAATTTGTTCCTTCGCGTTGTCGGTGTCGCTAGCCTATCTGCCCCCGCGCCTCATGGGGAGCAAAATTTGATCGCTGAGGTTTGTCCTGATAAGGTTTCGCCGAAACGGAGAAACATATGCCAACACAGATCGGTGACAAGTGGTTCGAACATAAACGAATTGACGATGACATTACGCTCATATGGGAGCCCTACGTGGACCCGTTGCTGCGGTGTAATATATGGCTGGTACGCGGATCAGACCGGGACGCGCTGATCGATAGCGGGCTTGGCGTGATCAGCCTGAAGAAGGCCGTTGATGAACTGTTTGAGAAAGATGTGACAGCGGTTGCCACCCACTACCACCTTGATCATGTGGGGTCGCTGTGCGATTTCGATGATCGGGTTATTCATTCACTGGAAGCTGATCTCCTGAGCAAAAACGGTATGGGGGGCGGGCTTCTCATGTCTGACTATTCGGACGCCATGATCGAGTCCCTTAAAGCCTCGGGCTATCCACTTCCCGATGAATTGATTACCGCCCTGCCCTATAAGGGATATGATCCGGCCACCTACACCACGCCCACAACCACCGCCACACGTACCGTGGATGAAGGCGACATGGTTGATATCGGGAACCGGCGGTTTGAAGTCCTTCATTTACCCGGTCATTCACCCGGCAGTATCGGCCTATGGGAGAAGGATTCAGGCATCTTTTTCTCAGGCGACGCCATTTATGACGGGCCGTTGCTGGATGGTCTTGAAGATTCTTCCATACCTGACTATGTCCGCACCATGAAAAGATTGCGCGAATTGCCCGTGCGGGTCGTGCATGCTGGTCATGACCAAAGCTTCGGTCGTGAGCGGCTCATTGAATTGGTCGACACCTATCTTAAGCTCCGTGCCTGAAATAGAGGGCCTAAAACAGAAAATCTGACAAACCGGGTCAAGAATGGTATGCTTAGGGTAATCACATAGGAGAGTTGGTTATGATTAGAGCCATCTTTATTTCAGGCTTTTCGGTGATTGCTGCATCCTTGATGGGCATGAGCACCGCCGCCGCCACGCCGCAGATGCTGGCCGTTGCCGCGCTGGAAAATCCGCAAAACCTGGTCTGCGAAAACGGCGTGTGTTCTGTGGAACTCAGTGCCATTTGTTTACAAAAAAATCGCCGCTTCCCCGGATCACAAAGCGTGTACCATCCCCATAACCCTGACTCTATCCAACTGGTTATCCATGACTTGGGTGGTAACGAGTTACGGCTGATTGCCGATGATTATGTGGCCATCCGGTCTAAACGATCGTTCACCGCGGTGACCGTCCGGATTGATGAGAGCACCTTGAAAAGCCTGGGCGCGAAAGATGCCGCCATTGTTGTGGCCGAAGATACGACCCTGGTACCTGATCCCATCCCGTTTGATAACTATCCCCATACGGCAGACGAGATCGCCTATACCGCTGGCCCGCTTCGTATTCTGGCATCCGGCTGGTTGGCCGGGACCGGCGAGCAGACTGTGGCGGCCAAGCTTATGAACCAAATGCTGAACGGTTTATCGGGTAATGCAACAGGTGAAAATCTGTGGCAGACATCTACCGGCCTTGGAAAAACACCTGTTGATCCGGGTGCCATACAGGCCAAGAATATTCTGGACACCTGCATCGCCAAGAACACCAGTGACGACAACGCTAACTTGCGCCGGTGTCTGGAACTCAAGCACGATTCCACTATGTACCGGATGAACCTGGAATTCTGGGACGCCTCAAAAACCGGCAGCTAATCTGATCTTCTTGCAAGTGGCTTTCGTTCGCGCAAACATAACGCATGTTTGAACTGGACCCCCGACTTGAAAACGACACAACGGCGGTAACGGACCTTCCATTATCGCGCGCCGTGCTGATGGATGATGCCCGGTACCCGTGGCTCATTCTGATCCCCCGTATTGTGGGGTTAACCGAAATCCATGACATGTCACCGGCTGAAATCATGCAGTTGACCAAAGAAGCCACCACGGCGTCCCGCACGCTGCAATCGCTGACCGGCGCCCATAAAATGAATGTGGCTACCCTTGGTAACGTTGTTTCTCAACTTCACGTACATGTTGTGGCCCGGTTTGAGGGTGATGCTGCCTGGCCTGCCCCTGTGTGGGGCGTAGGCGAGGCTGAACCCTATGAGGGTACTGTGCGTGCCGAGATGATGGAGCGCGTAAAAACAGAACTGGATCTGGCCTTCATATGATTACGAACACCCTGGAAATAGACGGCGAACGGTTATGGCAGACCCTTGAGGTCTCCGGCGAGATAGGAAAATTTCGCGAAACCGGTTTACGTCGATTGGCGTTGAGCGAAGAAGACAAGCAGATGCGCGACGTCTTTGTGGGCTGGTGCAGGGATGCCGGTTGCAGTGTGGAGGTGGACCATCTGGGTAACATCTTCGCCACCCGGCCCGGTACCGACAGCGCCCTGTCCGCCGTATCATGCGGCAGCCATCTGGATACCCAAGCCAACGGCGGCAAATACGACGGCATCCTTGGTGTGCTTAGTGGGCTGGAGATCATTCGCACCCTGAATGATCGCGGCATTGAAACCAAAAGGCCCATCGAAGTTATCGTCTGGACTAACGAAGAAGGTGCACGCTTTACACCACCCATGGGGGCCGCCATGGCATTTGTTGGTCATATTCCGGCTGACGGCGTTTTGGGTGCGAAAGATTCCGACGGCATAACCTTTGGTGAAGCCCTGAAGAGTATCGGCTATGCCGGTGACGAGAACGCCGCCAACCGCGATTACGATTCCTATTTCGAGCTCCATATCGAACAAGGCCCGATCCTGGACGAAACCAATGAAGACGTGGGTATTGTGACGGGCGGTTACCATTCCCGTGGCATGAAGTTGGATATCCGAGGCGAGACAGCACACGCTGGACCCACCGCTATGGACCAACGCCAAAACGCCTTGGTGGGTGCCGGTCTGGTGATTGCAGCAGTGAATGATATCGGCTGGAAGTATCATCCGGAAAACGGCAAATCTACCGCCACCCAGATATTCTGCGAACCCAATCTGGCCGGTATTGTGCCTGAATATTGCCGC
>ENA-OREN01001246-OREN01001246.1-marine-metagenome-genome-assembly--contig:-NODE-1246-length-30714-cov-8.314130_pt1 | contig 30714 bp, 31 predicted proteins | sample MGYA00248624_ERZ508555 | MGnify/ENA primary metagenome ERZ508555 (study PRJEB26222, sample SAMN06267773) | marine metagenome | isolation source: Saanich Inlet, British Columbia, Canada | place...
AAGCCGCTTCACAACCTGCGTGGCCGCCCCCTATTACTATGACATCGTATCTTTTCATGTTACCTTGCATCAGAATTAAGTCATTATCTTACAGTAAAACTCCAATTCTTTTAAAGAAATAAAAAGGTGTTTTCATGGATCTGGAAGCGGTCAACAGGGAAGTCAAACGCGAATTTGAAGAGGAGTGGGCCGGCACCAGTGTCGAAAACCTCCTTATCACCAACCAATACCCGCGTGCGAAAGAAGAGTTTGCCTGCTTCGAGAAATTTCTCCCTAAAGACGACTTAATTCTTGAAGCAGGATGTGGCCTCGGCCCCAAGCTCATTTACTTCACTCAAAAACACTACTCAATGGTGGGGGTTGATTACGTCTTTTCTGCTCTTGAGCGAGTTCATCAACACAATCCCAATCTGATTCTCGCACAAACGGATGTGCATGCTCTACCTTTTCCCAAGTCATTTTTCGGTGCTTACCTTTCTTACGGTGTGGTCGAACATTTTCCACAAGGACCTCAGCAGGCGATCCTCGAAGCGCATCGAGTTCTTAAACCTGGCGGCCTGATCTTTATGATGGTTCCTGCAGACAATCCTCTCTCACGTTTCGTCTACGATGAACAAAATTTTCTGCATAAGTTAAGAAAGAATGGTCTGATAAGAAAACTCATGGGCAAACCCCCTCTTCAGCCTAAAGATGAAAAGCCGAGCTATTTTAAATTACACGGTAGGGAAGAGATGCGTAACATTCTCGAGGCATCGAAATTTCAGATCATCCACGAACAACCGATGAGCCACAGTTTTAATTTGTATCTCGGGTTCGAATGTTTCCACAAAGATACTAACGGAAGAACCAATAGTCTTGCGGAAGGTCTGGCGGCCCTACTTCGAAAAATTCTCCCCTGGTCAACCTGCAATCACCTGTTGTTCATTGGCAAGAAATAACTCACCTTTTTTTTACACTCATCAGCAGAAGTTTTATCTTTAGGGACAAAGAATCATCTGCAGTAGCAGAGCCGATGAGATGCCGGATTGTCGACCGGATCAACCCCATAAAGAAAGTCATTTTGTAAAGGAGCCGCAAAGCACAATTCCAAAAACAGGAATAGTATTTTGAATAAAAATACAGATTGCTTCGATAGGCTTCTGTTATCACTTTTTGACGGTGACCATCTTGATGCGTGCTTTTACCGAGTAAATGTTGCACCGACGTTTCTGGGAAAAATAAGATTTTTCTTCCAGCTTTTCTAGCCCTTCGGCAAAAGTCATCTTCTTCGTTATAAAGAAAATAATTTTCATCCAGCAATCCGATTTCGTCAAATAGCTCACGACGAATTACAAAACAGCATCCGGAAATTACTTGTGCTTCCTTTGCAACCATTTCCCCCATTTTCTTCAATTCCAGTGAGGGATCATAAAGACCGAGAATTTTTAGTGCCGCATCCTGCGGTGTATCTTCCCAGAGTCTTGTGGGGCTTTGTTTACCCGAAACATCTACGATGCTAGGACCAAGAATATAAACTTCTGAATGCTCTTGAAAATATCTAAAAACTTTATAGAAACTGTTTTCGATTAATTGGGTATCGGGATTAAGTAGAGCAATATTTTTGCCTTTCGACTCGCGGATTCCCTGATTGTTGGCGGCAGAAAAACCTCTGTTCAATTCGTTTTGAATCAGCCGGACATCTGGGAATTTTTGCAAAACAGAATCGCAAGTGCCATCACGGGAATCATTGTCCACCACAATAATTTCAAAAGTGATGTCTTCTGTTTTCTCATAAACCGATGCAAGGCAATCTAACAAAATATCTTTTGTTTTGAAGCTAACGATAATTATCGTAAGGTCAACCGGCTCTTCAAATCGCGTCATTTATATTTCATCCAGAATAGACTGATAGATATCTGTCATTTTATGGGCCGCTTGATCCCATGAAAAACGTTCACGTACTCTCTCTCGTCCAGCATTTGCAAGAGTTGCAGAGTATTTGGGGTTCTCCAATTTTTCAAGGATGGCGCGATAAAGCGCCGGGATATTTCCTGGCGGCACCAGTCTTCCGGTAACCCCATCTTCAATAAATTCTGGAAGCGCCCCTACCTGGGTGGCGACGATAGGAAGTCCGGCTCCCATCGCTTCTGCCATAGACAAACCAAAACTTTCAATGCGGGATGGGAAAACCCCCACAGCGCATTTTGAAATGAATTGTTGAATCGCATCCACATCCATCCAACCATGAAAAGTCACTTGCTCAATCACTCCCAATCCTTCCGCTTGCTTCCGATAGGTTTCGGTCATATGACCTTCTCCAATCAAATGGAGATGGGCTTCTGGAATTCGCGCGGCGACTTCCTTCAATGTTCGAAGTAGTTCAGGAATTCCTTTCTGCTCTTCCATCCTTCCCCACAGAACCAGGTCTTTCGAACCCTCGGCTTGCCTTTTCACTTCAAGCCAACTGGCATCAATTCCGGGAGAAACCACCATTATATTTTTTCGCTTTTCCTGCCCCAGACCTTTAGCAACCAGTCTTCTTGAAAATTCACTGAATGTAATGACTCGAGAAGCATTCAAAGCCGAGGAACGTAACAAATAATTATTGATGGATTTTAAAAAAGAAATGGGACGCAACATTCCGCGAACCATTCCCGTTTCCGGAATCATGTTGGCGTGGCTGGTAAACAAATAGCCGATTTTATTTTTCCTGGCAATATCGCTGAAAAAAAATGCCTCTTCGGCATTGCCATGCAGGATGTCGAAACCCTCCCACTGAATCAAACGCTTTAAGGCGCGGGAAAAGGAAAAAATATCCAAGTTCACCGTAGAGCAATGAAAATGTGAAGTCCAATGAACGGTATAAGGAGGATTGGCCGATATTTTCTCCCCGGGACCTTTCGAATACAATACATGAACGTCATGACCCATTCTTTGCAAAGCACAGGCAAGATGGTGCACCGCAAGCTGTCCGCCGCCCTTAAACTCTGACCAGGGAGAAGAATAAATTGTCAGGCATATTTTCACAGGTCTATTCCCAAAACGCAGATAACTTCATATTGCATATTACACTAGTTAGAAGGCTGGGCTATGCCTGAAAGAAATAGAAAATGCTTTGCTATTGTTTATCGCGTCTCAATTTCACGCCCATGAACGGTACAATAGTAGGAATTAAAGGAACGATATAATGAATTAACGCGGTGACCCAAAACTCACCAGGATCAGCAATTGAATCGTAAACCTGATGGCAGGTTTGATTGCTGGCCGCGAGACAATCTATGCTACCACTTAACAGTGCCCATGCAAGGGAGGAAAACAAAGTCAAATCAAACGCTGAAAAAAAGATGGCTTTTTTATCGTAAACGTTAAAACCCATCCAAACCCCAGCTTTTATCCATTTCTCGCTCCAATAGAACAAATAGTGCCGCCTCTCGAGGAACAATGCCAAAACCCAACCAAACCATTGCACCCAATATCAATTGTCTAAAATAAGTGTCAAAATAAAAGGGAATTATATAAAGAATTTTGCTCGGGCAAAAAGAACCGGCAAAAAGATAACGCGCATGGAATCGAACAATATGTCGTTACCAACATTAATTTGCAGTAGGGGAGACGGACGAATATCTTTTACGAACTTTTTTTGTTCCTTCACTTCCTTGTATCGAGAAAATATGATCCCACAATTAGCGTAAGTGTCAGAGGCCGGCTGTTCAAATTTACATTTAGGGCATTGCATAATTCAAATTCAATAAAGAGGAAAAAGCTGTTGGCTATAAAAACTTATCTCTTCGCTATTAACTGAAAAGGTTTTCCACATGCCTTAATTAAAAAGTATAGCGCGAGATTATGCACTCACAGTCAAGATCACTTGATTACTTGGGAGGCCCCGATTCTGGGAGTGAAGGCTGGAATTGTCACGCTCGATGCTTATAATAGAAGAAACAAAAGTACTATTTGCGACGGGAAATTGATTTATTTGAAGCAAAAAGTCCTGTTTGCCCCTAAAACCCTTCTTTTTTATTTCATTCCTACGATAATAACTTTACTTTGATAATGATTATCATTATTATAGGTGAAGTTTTGATTACCAAAAGACCTTAGAAAATGGAGAAACAAATGATTGAACTTAAATACAACGAGTCTAGCCAATTACGGGTCCGTTTAGCAATCCTCGAATCTCAACTAAAAATAGCAAATAACAAATTCGAGCATCTGAAAAAAGAAAATAAAGATAAAAGTTCAAGCACCAAACAATTTCAAGTTCTCTAAGAAGGCTTTTTCAGTAAGACCCTCCTTATATTTAGATGCCAGACAGAAAATATTCCTATCACAACAAACTAATCGCTCCAAAACTTAGTCTCCTTTTCCAAATGATACATATTCGAAATTAACAGAAAACTAATCAGAAAATTGAAGGTTTAACTCTTTCTAAGGTTATTATATATATTAAGGGAACATTTTGATTCTTCCCCGCGAGCTTGTAGACTCCTCTTCTTTTAAGGTGCGATGGTTTTCCTCCCGGCAAGAATACAAAAACAACTGGCCTGCGTCCTGCTGTTGGTTTTATCCAGCACAGGGATATATTTCAATTCGTTAAAAGGTTCTTTTCAGTTCGATGATGTTCCTTTGATCAGTAGCCATTGGATTGAAGATCTGGAATCATTCGACCAATTTGTAAAAATTTCTTCTTTTGAAAATCGGCCCATTCTTCTTTGGACCTATGCGTTAAACAACTCTCTGGGTAAAAACAATGAATTTGGATTTCACTTGTTTAATCTTATGCTCCATATTGGAGTCACTCTTCTAATATTTTTTTTAGTTTTAAAAACTTCTTCTTTTCACAGAAGTTTTAATGACATATCCAATGAAAGCCCTGGAATAAAAAATCCGAAAAGCATCTGGATATTCCCATTCATAACCGCTCTAATATTTTCGCTGCACCCTTTGAACACAGATTCCATATCCTATATTTCTTCTCGCTCATCGGTTATGGCGACATTCTTCTATTTATTCTCTTTATACTTTTTTCTTAATTTATTTAGTCCTGAAAAAAAGAAGACCTCCTTAGCAAAAAACCTGGTTCTAATCCCGCTGATAATTACAACAATGTATCTAAGCCTTGCTTCCAAATTGATTGCTGCGACTTTGCCATTATTGATGGGATTTTGGTATTTTATTTTTATTTTTTCCAGAAAAAACATGGAAGAATTATGGAATAAAAATTGGGCTTATTTGCTATTCATTTTAATTTCAATCGCAACATTATTTTCATTTGGAGGTTCCTGGCTTTACAAGGCCAAAGATCAAGGATTAGAGCTGTATGGTCAACTTCCCTATCTGCTTATCCAAATAAAGGTAATTATTTTTTATTATTTAAAGTTGTTCATTTTCCCGTTTAACTTAAGTGTAGACAGCGGCATGCCCTTCAGCTCTATTAACGAAGATCCGTTCATTGTCTTAGCAATATTAACCATATTAATTCTGGTAGTGGCTGCTATTAAGTCTCGAAATATATGGTTGTTGGCAGGAACAGCATGGTTTTTTATTACACTCGCGCCGACCTCAAGTTTTGTACCGTTAAACGATCTAGCGGTAGAGCACCGCACCTACCTCCCTATGACATTAGGAGCATGCATGGCAGCAGGCTGGGGGATATCCAGCCTTTATCCAATTTGGAGATTTGGATTTTTATCACTAATAATAATTGCTTTTAGTTTGGGAACCATTACAAGAAATAGTGATTGGGTCAGCGAAATAAGTTTGTGGGAAGATGTCGCAAGAAAAAACCCATCGTCGTCCCGAGCACATAATAATCTTGGAAAAGCAAATTTCGAAAAAGGCGATCTCACGCGTGCGGGCTACCATTTTGAAAAGAGCATTGCGAATATTCCCAAGTTCATAAAAGACAAGTTTAACCTGAGAAATACAGAGGAGTTTCTTTCAAGAAAAGAGGAGCCAGCAAACTCAGATAGCTCCAATCTGCGAATTGCAGCTGAACTCGTTGAACCTCACTATAACCTTGCCAGCATTTATTTGGACCAGGGAAAACTGGATCTCGCAGAACAGGAATATTTGAAAACGCTTTCGCTCAGACCTAACCATTCTTCCGCGAAAATAGGGCTAGGCTCTGTCTACAACAAAAAAGGGCTTTATGACAAAGCCGAAAAACTCTATCGACAAGCAATCAAAGATAAACAGTCGCAAAGTGGCAACGACTCCTTTCCTCTTGCTCATTTAAATCTGGGAGAAGTCTATGCCAAAACAGGAAAATTTCCTCTTGCGATTATCGAGTGGGAGCAAGCCATTCAGCAAGATCCCTCTTTACTGCCAGCGCATTTCAATCTGGGAACAGCTTTGATGATGCAAGGTGAATTTGATCGAGCAGAAAACTACTTATTAAAATGTCTGGACATGAACAATAAACATGAACCGGCTTTATTCAATCTTGCTCTCACTAAACAAAAACAAATGCATTGGCAAGATTCGATTGACAGATTCAATAACTATATGGCGGTCACAGGGCCCAAACCGTCGGCACTAACCCAGATCGGTTTCAACTACTTGAACCTAAAAGACTGGACGAATGCCCAAATCTTTTTTGAGAAATCATTAAGTGCAGCTCCAACAGACATGAACACCTTAATCCTTCTAGGTGATGCATTTTTGGCTCAAGGTCATGCCCGGAAAGCAGAAGAGGAATACCGTATAGCTTTAGATCTAAATCAAGATTCTGAACTGGGAAAAATATTGAATAATAAAATAAAAAATCTTTCTAAATGACTACTAACTCAAAAAATTTTGATCCGGTAACATCCCAGGTCAAGGCTATTTTATTTCTTTGTTGCATGGGATTACTAGTCTTCTATGGCACCCTGCATTCTCCGTTTCATTATGATGACGCACATGCAATTGTTGAAAACCCGCACATAAAAGATCTGAGCAAATTTCAGGAGAAGGTAGGCATCCAGAACATTTTCAACAGATCCACACTCTTATTTTCTTTTGCAGTCAACCAGAACCTGGGAGAGATGAAAGTTTTTGGTTATCATCTCGTCAATATTCTAATCCACATCCTTAGCGCAATCCTTTGGTTTTTCCTTGTCAGAGAATTTCTACACATCGAGCCATTTAAAAATCGCTCTCTGCTAAAAACTTTACCCCTGGTCTGCTCAATTATTCATTTGGCAAACCCTTTAAACGTGCAAGCGGTAACTTATATATCAAGCCGATCATCATTATTGGCGACCTTTTTTTATTTACTGGCTTTCTATATTTTTCTGAAGATTTTAAAACCGGTCAAAGAAGAAGCCTACAAGCTCCGAATTCCTATTTTGGTTTCCGGCCTCCTACTGATTTTATTTCTGGGAATTGCCTCAAAAGAAATTGTAGCTTCCTTTCCTTTGATAGCGATCGTTTACCTATGGTTGGCAACGCCTAATGAAAAAAGAAAAAGTTTAATTCCAAAATTAATATCCATATTATTTTTACTACTTATTTTTCTAGGCTATAGATATTTTGAGCAGGGAAACCTTTTTTCACTTAAAGCTGACCCTACTTCAGGAGACACACATCGCCTGCTCTATTTATTGAGCCAAATCAAAGTGATCTTGGGTTATTACCTGCTAAAGTTGCTAACTCCGTTTAATTTAAACTTTGAACCGGACCTGGTTCTCTACAGCAGTTGGTTCCATTGGGATTGGATTATTTCTCTGACAATCCTCCTCATAGCAGGAATCGTAATTTTCAAGCAACAATCAAACCTTATAAAATTTGGCGCCTTGTGGTTTCTCATCACTCTTCTTCCCACATCCAGCTTTATTCCTTTAAAGCAATTAGCAACGGAACATCGGACCTATTTGCCGGGTTTGGGATTCAGCCTGATTTTAGGGTGGATGTTTTTGAATATTAAAAACTGCCAGACAGCAGCCAAAGTACTTTTTCTGATTTTTATTCTCCTATCATCGACGTTAACCCTCAATCGATCTCTTGACTTTCGATCTGAAGTTTCTCTTTGGAAAGATACATCGCAAAAGTCACCTCGAAAAGCTTTGGTTCATAATAATCTGGCCACCGCTTATATGGCAATTGATCAGTTACAAAAGGCTAAGGATGCACTTAAAACGGCTTTAACTATTAATCCTTCGCAAATCGACTCGTACGTTAATTTAGGTCATATTGCGGGGCGTGAGAAAAACTGGGAACAAGCTATCGAAAAGTTTGATTTAGGGATAAGCCTCGGCACTAAAAAATCTGACACTTTTTACTATTCAGGGTTTGCTAGAAATAACCTAGGAAGATATGAAGAGGCCATACCTTATTTTGAAAAAGCCATCAGCTTACAACCCTTTAAGGCAGATTACTATTTCGACCTTGGGAACTCATATAGACATCTAAAATTATTTGATAATGCCCTGTATCATTTCCGCAAAACTCTGGAAATTGACCCAAACCATTATAAGGCCCACAATAATATGGGCACCATCTTCTGGGTTTTAGGAGCAACAGATCAAGCAAGAGTTGCGTTTGAGAACGTATTGAGCATTAAACCTTATATTCCGGCAATACATAATAACCTGGCAGCCATTCATATAAAAAAAGGGGACTATAAGAAAGCAATTCCCCATTTAGAGAAACTGATAAGCCTGCAACCTGAAAATATAAATGCCCAAAAACTACTGCAACTCTCACTTAGACAAATTAGATAAGGGATTTTATGGTTTCTAAACTTATAGATCCGCCCTCAGCATGGGCCCGGAATATCTATTGCAGCATGGCCTTAGCCTTAACTGGCATTCTTGTTTATGGAAATCATCTACACAATACGTTCCAGTTTGATAGCATCCCCTATATAAAAAACAGCCTGAGCTTGAAAAATCCAGAATCCATACTGACCCTGCAATTCTGGATGTCAGAATTTTTTGCTAGAGGGCTCCTCTCAATTTCCATGGCACTTAACGCTCACCTCGATGAACTGCGTCCCTTTGGCTACCATGTGCTCAATCTCGCACTTCACATTTTTAATGCAATTCTAGTTTTTTATATTTTCAAAAAGGCTTTACTTCATTTTAAAAATTCAATTGGCAAAAATGATGCCGCTATTTCTTTTTTTGCTGCAACTATTTTTCTAGTTCACCCCATTCAAACAGAATCTGTCATATATATTATCAGTCGGTCAGAAGTTTTAGCATCGACTTTTTATCTGCTAGGGTTTTTATTATTCCAAACCTGTCTGGAACTACATAATCGCCACTCACTACTAAAAAACCTTATATTACCTTTGGTCATACTATTCCTGATCGTGGTTGGATTCAGCGTTAAACAAACTCTCGCAACATTTCCGTTAATTATATTTTTGTACTATATATCCGTCTGCCCCTTAGATTCTCCAGTGATAAAATTTATTCTGAATTGGAAATGGCAAATACTGACTGCTCTATTAATATTTTTAAGCCTCCTTTTATACAAACTACTCTCCGACGAAACTTTCTTGATCGGGCCTTCACGACCCGATGAAATGGTCGGCAGAGAAAAGTATATGCTCAGCCAGCCTGCCGTGGTTATTTTCTACTACCTTAAAAAAATATTATTTCCCATAAATTTAAATGTCGACCCCGACGTTGAAGTTGTGACTCATCTTTTATCCTTTAGCTTTATCGCAAGCATAATGATGATCGCTTTCATTGCTTATTATTTGAGGAAGCAAGAAGCATGGCGGTTCTATATTTTCTTCCTCAGCTGGTTTTTAATAATTCTCTCACCCTCTTCATCTATCGTTACCTTACATGATCTCGCGGCAGAGCATCGGGTATATCTGGCTTTACCCGGTGTCATTTTTATTTTGTCCTACGGCTTATTCGATATTTTAAAAAATCAAAAATCAGGCATCTTAATTTTATGCGGACTGACTCTTTTCCTGGGGGCATTGAATATAGAAAGAAATATGGCTTGGAAAAGCGAGCTATCTTTATGGCGGGACACTTATAAAAAATCGCCGGGCAAACTTCGCCCTTTAATCAATCTGGCCAGGGCTCATAGCATAGAAGGAAATAGTGAAGATGCAGTCCGATATTACGAAGAAGCTCTTTCTAAAGGGTCTGGAGTTTTTGTTGTTCAATACAATTTGGGTGAATTGTATCTTAAGAAGGGGCGAGTTGAAGAGGCGATCTTGCGTTTTGAATCTGCCCTGCAGCTCAAGCCAGAAATTCCAGAAACCTATGCCAAATTGGGTGAAATATATTTAGCTCGAAAAAATTGGAAATTAGCAGATATTTATTTCAAAAAATGTATTGAAATCGACTCCCGATTTTCGCAGGTTTTTAAAAATCTAGGCGTACTGCATTTTTATCATTTAAAAAACCTGAAAGAGAGTCTGTTATATTTTTCTCGGTCTCTGGCCTTGGATCCTAATCAGACAGAAGCCAACGAAATAAGGAAACTTCTCCAGCAATATTCCACTCACTAAGATGAGGTAGGGTCCAAATCGACCTATTGCCACCGATAGATCATCGAAATTATTTATCTGCGTTTTCGAGAGCCGACTCGGCTTCTTCTTCTGCGTTCATCAGCGACTTCACTGACATATGGTCGCTGAGGATGAAGTATAACCCACCAGCAAAAACCACTAGAAACGATGCGGCCCAAACCACCATGCCAAAACTGACGGCGGTCACTTCTGCTTCGCCCATTATTTCGTGCAAGGCTATCAGTACCCCTGCGTTGTAAGACCCAAGAAAGGCCGGGGTGGGTAACACGGTAATGAGGATACAAACCATCACGGTTAAAATCAGAAGAGAGTCTAAAGACCGGGTTTGCAGATCGAAGGCAAAGTAAAAGGGATAATACAACGCTACGATCAGGGTCCATGTCAAAACTGAGAATAAGGCGATCTGCATCAAAGCTTTTTTATCTTTGATAATTTGGCACCCCAAGGCAAACTCACCCACTATGTAAATTATTTTTTCTTTCCATTTTTCAGATAGAGGGCGAATGAACCAGCTTATCCACGATTTTACTTTTTCTTCCCGCCAGGCAAGCAGAAACATGAACCCCAACAAACCAAAAACCAGAATAAAACAAACGCGGCCAAACCCAATCGCCATGCTCTGCACGGAGACCCCTGAAAAGGTTAGATTGGGATCAAACATTTCTGCATTGATCACAAAGACCCAGACGAACATGGCCATCAGGCAAACGAGGTCAAACAACCGTTCAACGATGATCGTTGAAAACGCTCCAGAAAAGGTAATATTATGTTTTTTTCCTACGACATAAGCTCGCATTATTTCACCTGCTCGAGCAGGTAGGATGCTTCCCATAAACCCAATCATTAACGGTGAATAAATTTCTTTCACGGGGATTTGCTTAAAAGGCCGTAATAGAATCTGCCAGCGGTAGGCACGGGCAACGTAACTGAGACAAATGAGTGCCAGACCCGGCAGTATATAAATGAGCTCTGCATTTTTTAATGAGGTTGCCAGCTCTTCCAGGGAAACGTTTCGTAAGGTGTAATAAAGAGCGCCGAAAGCAATGACCAGCCCTATCAGCGATTGTCGTACTTTTTTCAATTTGATTCCTCAAGCAAAATTTTGGCTTTTTCGATATCTTTGTTTATTTGAATGACCAATTCTTCTTTCGACTTGAATTCTATTTCGCTACGGATACGGGCGATGAATTCCACCTCGATTTCTTTGCCGTAAATCACTTGACTGAAATCGAAGATATGAACTTCTACGCTCAACCGGTCGCGTTGGAAGGTAGGGTTAAATCCTATATTCGCCACTGCATCGTAGGGTTTGTTTTCGTAGATCATACGCACCGCATAAACGCCTGTTCCCGGAATCTGCACTTTGCTGGTATCGATATTTGCGGTGGGGAACCCTATAGCCTGTCCCGTTTTATACCCGGCAACAACGGGTCCCACGATAGAATAATAGCGACCCAGAAATTTTCGCGCGGTTTCCATATTTCCTGATTCGATTGCTTCACGCACATGGGAACTACTAACGGTTAATCCATCTAGTTGGAACGGCTCGACCACATGAACTATGAAACCAAATTCTTCTCCCATTTTTTTCAGGTAGGGAATGGTGCCTTCGCGCCCTCGGCCAAAGGCGTAGTCGAATCCGACCACCATTTCCTTAACGCCAATTTTTTCGCTGAGGATATTTTTCGAAAAGTCACGGGGTCGTTGGTCCGCAAACTGACGTGTGAAATCGGCGCAAATGACTCTATCAATATTACAAGCTTCTATGAGTTCCATTTTTTTGTGAAAATGAGTCAACAGGGGCGGAACTTTTTCGGGAGCAATTATTTTTAAAGGATGTGGCTCGAACGTGAACGCCATGGAGGTGCCACCTTTCTCAAGGGCAATCTCAGCCGCTTTGCGAAAAAGAATCTGGTGGCCTACATGAACCCCGTCAAAATTGCCCAGAGTCACCACGGGGTAGGGAAAGGGACCACTTATATTTTTGGTTCCGCGTACTATTTTCATAAATCTGGCTCCAGTCTACCTCAATAGCCTGATTTTTCAAGCCCCCGGCCTATAGAACTACAAAATAGTTGTTGTGGAACAGATGAAAATCAGTTCGGATTCTGCTAAAATAAACCTACCCGAATAATTAAGGAGCATTTGAATGTTTGATATCGGATTTTTTGAGCTGATGGTAATCATGGGAATCGCCGTTGTGGTGATCGGCCCACAGAACCTTCCTAAGCTTGCAAAAGCAATCGGCAAAGGCTGGGGCGAATTTCAACAAACTTTTAGCGGACTGAAACAGGACGTTATGGATGAAGCCGAAGGCCTCAAACAAACGGTTAATATCGATGCCTTGGAACAAGATATAGGAGCCGCTACGAAAATCGATGTCGACGTCAACCTTTCCGAAATGGATCTGGATATCGCTGGTGATATCAAAAAAGACCTCTAGCAGGGCAGGGCAAGCCCTGCGTCTAAAAGGTCTATTCTTTTTGATCGATACCGTTGCCGTCAAGCTTCTAGATGGAGTTTTTTAAACCCGTCCCCCTAAACCTCCCTCACTCGAATAATATCTTGTTACAATCCATCAGTGTTCTGACCTTTTGGGCCCAGCGTCATGCTGGCGCTGAGCAGTATGATTAGTTCTGTTACATTTCATCCTTTTATTTCGCATTTTCCGCCCGCCCTATTTGTGGCGGGATTGGCCCTGCTTTACCTATCCAACAAGAGAAACGATCCGAAACTCGGTTTCGCCGCGAGTTTTAATTTCAGTCTTGGATTGATGGCGGCTGTTGTCGCCAGTTTTTCGGGAATGGTTTCGGTCGATATCAACTTGCGCACAACTATAGATGTCGAAGGGCACCAGGGTTATTCTTTCTTGTTCACTGTTCTCTATGGTTTTGTCACCGGTTATTCCTACACCAATTCTTTTTCCAAAACGGCTCAAGGCTTTTATATTGTCGGATTGTTAACCATGTGCATTTGCCTGTTTTCCGGCTATCAACTTGTCCACTCGGGATAGGGCCAATAGGTCAGGACTCGAACTGTTAGGAAAATGATTCAGCCATAATCATAAGAATTTTATCTGTCTAGAGCGAAAAAGGGAAAGGCTATTATAGGAACAAGCCAAGAAACCTATTTTTGTTTTATGGGCACAGACCTATTGGCCCCACGCCGAGTGGGGAAGGTTGAAACGGTGGACGAGTTCGCCACCGTAGTAACCGGTGCGGAGCACACAAGAAAGACCCGCGGCAAGGGCTAGAAAGTAAACCACTCGACCGAATGGGCTGCGGAAGTAACGGGAAACAACCATCGCAATAAGGAAAGTACCTGCGGTTAGAAAAGCAAAACGCAGGTGACCGGAAAGAAAGTCTTTAAATTTTTCTGTATTGTTCAGGCTCAACATCCCCAGAAACCCCACCAGTAAAACGGGGAAGATACACCAGAACCCTAAACGCGTGTTGAATCGACCTGCTGTTGCAACCACTTCATCTTTTCTTAAACTGCCATAAATTTCAAACACCACACCGCTGGTTAATAATGCAACGGGGAAATGAACAATTAAGGGATGGAGCTTTGCAAAAAATATCATTTAGATTTTGTGGATTTTTTACTACTACTTCTGCGTCGATCAAGCTCTGCCAACATTATGCCCGCCGCTACGGAAACGTTTAAGGATTGCATATCGCCTTTGCCTGGAATGGTTACAAGAGCATCACAACGGCTTTTTACGCGATCTGAAAGGCCTTCGTGTTCATTGCCAAGTACCAGCACAGCAGGAAAACGAATTTTTGCCGAACTTAGAGATTCCTTTACATTTGGGTCCGCGCCCACTACGCACCAGCCTTGTTCGCGACAATCTCTCAGCGAAGAAGACAGGTCGCTGCTATTATAAACCGGGACCGACTCCCATCCTCCTTCTGCCAATCTTGCAGCGGAAGGAGTGATGCCCGTCACCTTTCCCGTACCAGGAATTATCAAACCGTGCACTCCAAAATAAGCGCAGCTTCGTATAATCGCACCCTGATTATGAGGATTGTCGATGCCATCGAGGGCCACCACCATTCCGTTCTCAGGAATACTGCCGCGAATTAATTTATGCACCGACCCACAAGTGCGAGGACGCACCACCATGACAATTCCTTCGTGATGCATTGCCGACGCCACTTTGTTTAATGATTCTTGATCCAACTGACGAAAAGGAAGCTTCTTCTCCGCACACCAGGATTTTACTTCTTTCAACTCTGTTGCTCGGGCGCGACTGAAAAACAAGCGTAGCAAACTTTCAGGACGTTTTTTAAACGTACTCATGCAAGCGTTCCAACCATAAAGAGTAAATTCTTCCTGCTTTTTATGTTTTGCCCTATCCCCATCGGAATGGGTCTTCTTAAATATTTTCGGTTCTTTATCGATCAAAATTATTCACTCACAAAAAAATTTAGGGGTAAGAAGGGTTCTCTAGATATCAACCCCCTATGTCCCTCTTGTAAGGAGGAATTATAAATAAATACTTTGCCAAAAACAGAACAGTAAAAGTTCGCCCAACTCATCTCTGAACTATTGCCTCTAGGGCGAGTGGTTGGTTAGCCGTGGCCGCCCATCATAAATTCTTCGTCGTCATCAAAGCGGAGAGGTTGATCGTTTTGAAAGAATTCTTCGACCTTTTCCATTACCTCGGCGGTGGTTATACACTCGAACATACTCTTACGAAATTTTGCGGCTCCCTTATTTCCAAACGCAAGCCAAGCTGAGAACTTTCGTAATAAAATAAGTGAAAAACGCGTGTCGTAATGTTCGCTTAAACTATTTCGATAGCGGTGGATTATTTTCAGGCAAGAGCTATCGTTACTCAACCCGATACACTCATTAAATATTCCGGGATTACGCAAAGCGCCTCTGCCTATCATAACAGCATCGACTTTTGATTCCTGCAATCTTTTCTTTGCTTGCTCAGCGCTACGAATATCTCCATTACCGATGATAGGAATTTTTGCTTCCTCTTTAACCTCTGCCATTAAGCCCCAATTCGCTTTACCGTCATAGCCCTGAGCTCGAGTGCGCCCATGTATCGCCACCCATTCACAGCCTGAATTGTAAGCCGCCTTGACGCATTCGTGTACCGTCAGTTCTTCTTCATTCCATCCGGTACGCATTTTCACTGTAAGGGGAAGTCGAATGCCTTTTTTTATAGTATAAAGAAAATTTTCCAGATAGGCCGGGTCGCGTAGCAATGCGGCTCCGCAACCTTTTTTAACTACCTTCTTAACCGGGCAACCCAAGTTGATATCGATAAAATCCGCGCCGGTCGACTCTACAAACTCAGAGGCTCGGACAATATCTTCTGCCGATTCACCAAATAATTGAATGCCGACAATGGATTTGGAATTTGCATGAACCCGCATCATTTTTCGGGTTTTCTCGGAGTTGTAGAAAAGTCCTTTAGCAGAAACCAGCTCAGAGATTAAAACACCTGCACTCATTTCATCCATCAGCTGTCGGAAACAAACATCGGTGATACCCGCCATAGGTGCCAACCAGAATGGATTGCGCGCCTTGGCAAACAAGCCTTCCGTTTTTTGCGAAAGGTTTTCGTGAGTGGGATGGGGTGGGGTAAAGGTGTTCATTGAGTTTATATTTTTGCTATTTTTAATAAGGATTCAAAATGTGCAGGTGGCTCAACTTTAAATTCCATTGTCCGGTCAAAGCATTGGAACTCGAGACTCCAAGCATGTAAACCATATTGATAGTTTCCTACGGTTCCTTTTCCATAAATCAGATCATTATAAATGGGCAGTCCACAACTTGAAAGATGAACCCGAATCTGATTTGTTCTTCCTGAAAGAGGAGTAACTTTTAAAAGCGATTGTCCCTTATTGGAAGCAAGCCATTGCACTTCTGTTTTTGCCGATTTCGCATTTGTTATCTGATCACCGACACCTCTATGCGACCCCTTTAAAACCCCAATGGGCTCATCAATACAAAATTTTTCCGTCTCAGGCTCCCCTTCTACTAAAGCAAGGTATTCCTTTTTTATTCGGTGGCTCTTGAATTCGTTCATCAGAGTGCCTGCTGCTTCGCGTGTCCGGGCGAATACGATCACACCTGTGGTCGTCGCATCCAGTCTTTGTACTGGCCTTGGAATTTCTTCTGGATACCACTGCTTCAAAATTTCCGTCATGCTATTTTGAAAATACCGTCCACTGGGGTGAACAGGAATTGGAGCCGGTTTATTGAATACCCGTATATGCGAATCCTGATAAATAACTTTCAACCTGCGATCTGCAGGTGGCTCCTGCCGCACACCAGCATGGGTAATAATTTGATCCCCTTCTTTCAGAATATAACCTGTCTGCGCAGTCACGCCATTTACCGAAATATTTCCATTTTCTATTTGAGCGATCCATTCTTGCCTGGACTGATATGTAAAACGGGAAGAAAAATATTCTTCAATAGAAAATCCGTAATATTGCGGCGAAGGAAAAGATTTGTAAATCTGCTGGCTTGCTGCGGGTTGGAATAATGTCTCTGCCATCAGGTTAGACCAAGGTAATATAAAAATATGGATCACCGCGTTCCCTTTGGTCGGTCGCGATGACGTTACGCTCTATAGTAAAAAGCTCAACCACTTGCTTTAGTTTTCTGGGTATCGACGCGGTTTGCCGCTTAATTCCATTGGGGATTTACTGGAGCTTGCAAGAGATACTCGTAATCTTTACCGAGAGAGCGCACCACATTTGCCCAGATTCCGTCTTCATTATCCTGAAAAACAAATTCACCGCAAGCTGCAGAGGTCAACCAACTGAGCCGGGTCATTTCTCCTGCCAATTGTCTGGCGCCCCAACCTGAGTACCCTAGATAAAAACGGATATTCTTTTCCGGATTTTTAACACGAGTCATTAAATTGTCCAGCAACTCCCAACTCATTCCCAGATAGACATCCTCGCAAATGGATTCCAGTTCGGGTAAAGGTTCTTCGGAATGACACAGGTAAAATACTTGTGAAGGCGAGACCGGACCGCCTAAATATATTTTCCCGGAAGGAAACTCGGTCATACCCATTTCCGCAAATACTTCCTTGGCGTCTATGGGGGCGGATCGATTGATCACTAGCCCAAAAGAGCCTTCGTCATCATGGTTACAGAGCAAAACAACTGTGCGCGAAAAATTGGGATCTGGTAATACCGGATTGGCGATCAGGAAATATCCCTTGCCATATTCTTGGTTGGACGGTTCTGGCATGACGCAGTTACAAGTTTAAGGATTGAAGTTTTTTGAAATTGGGTTCTACCTTGGCTTCCTCTTTTCCTTCGGAGGAAGCGAAGTTGTTGTCCAAAGCAATACTTACCAGCTCGGGAAACTTTGTCGAGAGAGCCAATGCCATAATTCCTTCATCACCGATTTCGTTCTGCGCCAGATCTAGATCCTCCAATTTTGCTAATCCGTTATCCCTTGCCATTATTTTTGCACCTTCATCTTTTATAACGTTCCGGTAAAGGTTGAGCGACTTCACCTTTTGTAGAACTTTAGATCGGATAAGATGGCGAACTCCTTCCGGACCAATATCGTTACCGCCTAATTCTATCCAATTGACCTTGGAAAACAATTCAGCTTCTGCGAGCAGTTGTACGCCTAAATCACCTATACGGTTTCCCCCCAGATTCAGTCGGCGCACTTTTGCTACACGCTCGTCGCGAGTGATAATGGTCATCCCATTTTGACCTACACAATACCCCTTCAGGCTCAGTTCTTTGCCGTCTTCACTCAGAGTCTCTCCAACGACTTTTTTCATGGCCTCCTGCAGTTTGTCGCCTGTCAAGGTACAAGGTTCTGCAGGTTTATAAATATCAAAATGTGTAATGGAAGGCATTTATACCCCTTTATTTTTGGAATAGCGTTAACCTTTAATAAATATGAAATTAACAGGCCTAGCGCTTAAAAATGATTAAAAAAAGTCAATAAAAAGAACTAATTCGATTGCAAACAGGCTATTATAAGGTTGACAGAAAATCAATTATATTTTAGATTTCCAAGTTTCACTCAAAGCTTGAGGAAATCCACTAATAAATTTGACTGGCAACCGCGATAAGTGGCGAAATTCTATTAATTTCTGAGTAATTTTAGCTAGAGGGCAATGGTATGAAACTTGATTTTGATAAAATGGGCGGTCTGGTCCCAGCAATAATTCAAGATGCGGAAACTGGGAAGGTCTTAATGCTCGCCTATATGAACACCATTGCCTGGGAAAAGACCCTGGAAACTGGAAAAGCATGGTTCTACAGCCGCTCACGGGACAAACAATGGATGAAGGGGGAAGAAAGCGGCAACGTCCAAATTGTGAAAGAAGTGTTTGTCGATTGCGATGACGATACCGTGCTCTTGAAAGTAGAACAGGTAGGCAAGGCCGCCTGTCATAAGGGTTACACCAGTTGCTTTTTTAGAAAAGTTGACGGTGATATAGAAATCGTAGAAGAAAAAGTATTCGACCCGGAAAAAGTTTATAAAAAATAAATTAACTATATTAAGAAAGAGATTAATCCATGAGCGGTAAAGTATTAAAACTAGGAATTCCCAAAGGCAGTCTCGAAGAAGCCACAGTAAAACTTTTTGCCCGGGCGGGTTACAACATAAGAATTAAAAGCCGTTCTTATTTCCCCAGCATTGATGACGATGAAATTGAGTGTATGTTGATTCGCGCCCAGGAAATTGCGCGCTATGTAGCAGATGGAGTTCTTGACGCAGGCCTGACCGGTAAAGACTGGATTATGGAAAACCGCGCTGATGTGGAAGAAATAGCACCGCTGGTTTATTCCAAAGTCTCAGCACGACCGGTTCGCTGGGTTCTGGCTGTACCTAACGACTCCTCCATCAAAACAGTTAAAGACCTGCAAGGAAAGCGGATTGCTACTGAAGTCATCAATCTGACAACAGACTGGCTGAAAGGCCATGGGGTGACTGCCAGCGTTGAGTTTTCATGGGGTGCTACAGAAGTCAAAGCTCCCAAGCTGGTCGATGCGATTGTTGAAGTGACCGAGACCGGGTCGTCTCTCAAAGCAAACAATCTGAGAATTGTCGATACCTTAATGGAATCCACAACGCGCTTTATAATGAATAAGACGGCAAACCAGGATGCCTGGAAACGCAATAAAGTCGACCGCCTGGTAATGATGTTGCAAGGTGCTATGGCGGCAAACGGCAAGGTGGGGATAATGCTCAACGCGCCGAAAGACAAGCTGGATGAAATCACAAAGATTTTTCCTTCTGATAAAAAGCCAACGGTCTCTGAGTTGAACGATCCAAAATGGGTAGCTATCAATGTGATTCTCGAAGAAAAACTGGTACGGGATTTTCTTCCCGATCTTAAAAAAGCCGGCGCGGAAGATATCGTCGAATATCCATTAAACAAAATCATCCACTAACCACTAGGCGTGGGGCCAATAGGTCGATACCCGAAAAGCAAAGGCCTTTTATTATAGGGGCATGCTTCCCACATAGTGGGTTGCGAGCCATTTTCATTTTTGGGCGAACGAATACCATTGTGCTTCTGGATTTAGTTTGTCAAAAGGGGCTTCCCGCCCTGCATTCCCTATGCAAGAAAATACTGAATCAGAAAAACCAGAAAACGCAGACACTCCGGAAGAAGAGGGAAATGACTCTGATGTCGAAGAAACCTTTGATACCCCTGAATCATCTGAAGATGAGACTCTGTTTGAAGAGCACGAGGGAGAAGTCCTTCCCGCAGAAAGAAAAAAGCATAGCGGTTGCGGATTCCTTATCTTCATCCTTTTGCTTTTAACGGGTGGCGGCGGTTATTTTTATTACACCAACCAGGTTCCGCCACAAATCATGCAGTGGATTGAACCTTTTATTGGGTCGCAGCCGAAACAACACGCTCAAATCGCAAGATCTCCAGTAGTAGCCAGTCCCCCTGAAAAAAAACCGATTACGTTAGAAGAAAAACCCGTTTTTCAAGAACCTCTAGATGTTGAGGAAGAGCCGCCAATTGAAATTGTTTCACCCTTCCCAGTAGAAGTGGAGATGGAACATATCAGTGGTTCTCCAACAGAACCCACCTCTGAACCGACAGATGCCGATTATTTAGCTAAAATTTCTGGTAATGAGACATTAGTAGAATCGGATGTTGTAGTAGAAGAACCTAAAGTTCAGGAAAGGTTTGTGGAACGAGCACCTGTGTTCTCCCCTCCGCCACCAAAACCGGCGGAGACTGCCCAAGCGGAGCCTATGCAACCCAAAAAGGATGAAAGAACCGAAGCCGTGCAGGCGTATCTCGATTTCTTTGAATCGGCTCTGGTTAAAATAGGCGAGCTGATTAAAACAGGGTTCACCAAGGGAAAAGATTTTTTGATACAATCTTTTGGTTGAGCGGAAATTTAAATAGTTCCTTCATCGAAAGCGAATTCGAAAGGCGTTTTTTTCTCAATCAGTCCGGCGGATTTGCAAAGAGACTGGAAATGGCTCAATCCATCTAACTCTTCGCCTCCTAAATTGTAACGAATTTTATTTTGCAGATAATCGAGTAACAACGGTTCAGGAAAACCCGTCAGGCGCGCCTGATTACGCACCGTGCTGGCAATTTTCATCAACCCTTCCTGTTTTGCCACACGAAAGATTTCCACAATTCGTTCGTCAATTTCAACTCCTTCTCTGACTGCAATCACCGCGTGCACAAAAGTCTTTCCCGTTCTCTGATACCACTCTTCGCTAAGATCATATATTGTTGTGCCTTCTTTTTTAAATCCCAGAGCCGGATCACCGATGATGAGTGCGGCATCATGTTCTTCCAACATTTTTTCGGGATTGGGGTCACATTCCACCCAATTCAACTCAGGCGACATTTCATTTTTAAACAGCAGTTTCAACAAAGCCACAGAAGTGCGGGATCGGTTATCAATGGCTAAAGATTCGATAGTCTCCAGTGGATATTTGGACACCAGTAAAACCGTACTGACTTGCCCCCTCGATGCAATCGACACCCCCGGCAGTAAACGCAAACGATCTGCGTGTTTCAAATATTCGATGGCGGGGATCATGGCCAAGTCAAGCTCACCCTGGTTAAGCTGATCGGCAAGATGAGCAGGGGTTTCGGTATGAATATCTATCTTTGTCCAGTCACCCATAGTTTTCAGGGCATCGCGTAACGGTTGTGCATTGATGAAATCGTGAATGCCAAACTTTAACAAATCGAATCTCCTGAAAAACAAAAAGGGATGAGGGGAAGCCCCCTCATCCCTTTGAAGTAAAACTAAAAGCTACTATAGAAAAAATGGTGCCATCACCAGCGAAACAATCGACATCAATTTGATGAGGATGTTCATTGCCGGACCCGAGGTATCTTTCAATGGATCACCTACTGTATCTCCAACAACTGTAGCATGGTGAGCATCGGAACCTTTCCCGCCCAGGTTTCCTGCTTCTACATATTTTTTGGCATTATCCCAAGCACCACCGCCATTCGACATGAACAACGCTAATAAAACACCGACCAAAGTTGCGCCCATCAGCATTCCACCCAACGCCTCTGCGCCGAGCATCGAACCAACTATGATAGGCGTTAAGAAAGCCACTACACCTGGCGCAATCATTTCTTTCAAAGCTGCCTGGGTGCTGATATCGATACAACGTGCACTATCAGGTTTGCCAGTGCCTTCCATCAGTCCTGGAATTTCGCGGAACTGCCGGCGAATTTCTTCAACCATGGTCATCGCCGCATTACCAACCGAAGTCATGGTCAGAGCTGCAACATAAAATGGCACCACACCGCCGAGAAACATACCAATAACCACATTGGTTTTTGTGATGTCAATGGATTCGATATTCGCTGCCTGAGTGAACGCTGCAAACAAGGCCAACGCTGTCAGAGCCGCAGAACCAATAGCAAATCCTTTACCAATAGCGGCCGTGGTGTTACCCACTTGATCTAATCCATCTGTAATTTTTCGAGTTTCTTCTCCCAACCCTGCCATCTCTGAAATTCCACCTGCGTTATCGGCGATTGGCCCATAAGCATCGACGGACATGGTAATACCAACTGTTGCCAACATACCCACGGCAGACAGTGCAACACCATAAAGACCGGCAGACCCGGCACTAACATAAATAGTCAGAGCTATAATCACTACAGGAATCACACAACTTTCCATTGCAACCGCAAGACCAGTGATCATTACCGTTGCAACACCCGTGCTACTGGACTCTGCAATGCGAACAACAGGCTTGCTGGCTGTGTAATATTCGGTGATCAAGCCAATACCGATTCCCGCCAGACAACCGAACAATAGCGCGATAAACACGCCTGATGGAAGGCCCATGACTTTAATAAGGAAAAACGCCACGAACAACATGGCACCGGCACTAATAAAGGTGCAGTTTCTAAGAGCTGCTGAAGGGTCCATGTTACCTAAAGATGTCATTGCACGAATACCAATGACCGAAGCAAGTAAACCCACCATGGCTATCATAATAGGAAGAGCCATGTATTCGAACCGTAAGGTCGCCATGCTGGCACCAATGACAATAGCTGCAATCATGGAACCACAATAAGATTCAAAAATATCTGCGCCCAGCCCTGCTGTGTCGCCTACGCAGTCACCTACGTTATCGGCGATAACGCCTGGGTTACGTGGATCATCTTCCGGTATACCTGCTTCTACCTTACCAACGAGGTCAGAGCCAACGTCTGCGGTTTTGGTATAAATACCGCCACCTACGCGTGCGAACAATGCAATGGAACTCGCACCCATGGCAAACCCACTGATGACTGTAAAAGAATCTCCACGTCCGAATAGAAGGAATAATCCTCCGACACCGATAAGCCCGAGGCTTGCCACACAAAGTCCCATCACCGCACCCCCATTGAATGCAATGAGAAGTGCCTTGGACTGCCCACCGTCAACAGCGGCTTGGGAAGTGCGAACACCGGATGTTGTCGCTGCATTCATACCAAAAAAACCAGCCAGCATGGAACAACCTGCGCCGACGGCATAAGAAATCGCTGTCCAGAGTCCAATCCATAGTCCCTTTTGCATGGAAATCAGAACAAGCAGGAGTAGAAAAATTCCCGCGATAAAGTAGCCGAGGATTTTGTATTCCCTTGAAAGAAAAACCATGGCTCCTTCATGGATAGCCTCGGCTATTTCTGTCATTTTTTCATTTCCAGCTGGTGCGTCATCGACACCTTCAAAAAGTTTCCAAGCGATGATGAGCCCAAAGAGACCAAAAACAACAGCGAGATACACATAATTTTGCGATACGTCAAAAGCGGCCATTACCAGGTATGCCACCATGGCAAAACCTATGAAGCCAATTTCTCCTTTGTATTCCGATAACATTCTTATTACTCCTCCGTAGGGTTTTTCTGTTTATTGAGTTCCTTGAGCGCCGCTTCTATCGTTTGCACCGCTTTATTCATTACATCATTTAACAGCCCTGACTCTTCTTCAGTAAAAGGGGACAAAACATAATCTACAATGTCCTCTCTATCTTCAGGGCGGTCGACCCCAATGCGCACTCGATAAAACTCCCTAGTTCGCAAAGTTTCTATGGTCGATCTAATTCCCAATTGACCGCCATCGCCCCCCTTGAGCTTGGTCTTTATTTTGCCAAGCGGTAGGTCAATGTCGTCATGTATTACCAGAATCTGTTCAGGGGAAAGATTAAAAGCGGCAAGAAGCGCTTTGACAGCTTTTCCACTCTCGTTCATGTAGGTCATCGGCTTTGCGAGAATAACCGGAAGCCCTTCAATTTCCCCTTTTCCATAAAGGGAACGATACTTATGTTGAGTCAGCTTGATTTTATATTTATCAGCCAGGTTGTCTAAAACGAGAAATCCCGCATTATGGCGTGTCAGCTCATAACGCGGCCCGGGATTGCCCAAGCCTAAAATCAAAAACACAATTAATTTTTACCGTCCTCTTTCTTCCCGGCATCCTCTTTGGAGTCTGCAGGAGCAGCAGCATCTCCTTCTGCTGCTTCCTCTTCAGATTTTTCTTCTTTTACTTTTTCGAGATGAACATTCACCACGACATCGTTAGGGTCATCTATTATTGATACAGATTCACCCAGATTCAGGTCGGAGACATGAATCATCTGGTTTAGCTCGATCTCACCCATTTGCACTTCTATTTTCTCAGGAATGTCTTTCGGCAGACTTTCAATTTCTAAAGCACGAATAATGTGGTTTACATGCCCGCCCTGCTTTTCTCCAGGAGAAACACCAATCAGAATAACTGGAATTTTTGCTTTGATTTTTTTGGTCACATCGATTTCAAGAAAATCAATATGTACCCAGCCCGGCTTAAGAGGGTGAGTTTGAAATTCTTGTAGCACGACGTTTCTGTTTTCTGCTTTATCGCCATCGACCTTCAACTCAATAAGCACATTGCGTCCTTTGGCTTCAATCAATTTGCTTAGTTCTTTTGGGTTGACCGATAAGCTGACGTTATCATTGAGACCGTACACCACTGCCGGGATGCACTCGTCCGTCCGCAATTTTCGTGCGGCTGATTTACCATTTGGTTCTCTTATTTTTCCTGTTAAAACTGACATTCTGAACTCCAATCAATGTAAAAAAATTTTCTGGCAGGGAACCTATGTTTTAATCCTTTTTTGAATCGAACAAGGAACTAACAGAGGTTTCCTGATGAATTCTTAAAATTGCTTCTCCTAATAGAGACGCAACAGATAACACTTTTATCTTAGGGTTTATTTTCAGCTCATCATTTAAGGGAATCGTATTGGTTGTCACCACTGACTTAATAGGTGAATTTGCAATACGTTCTCCCGCGGGACCCGATAAAACCGGATGAGAACAACAGGCATGGACTTCCTTTGCCCCTGCACCCAAAAGCGCATCCGTCGCTTCCATCAGTGTTCCCGCTGTGTCAATCATATCGTCTACGATAAAAGCTATTTTCCCTTTTACATCACCGATGATATTCATCGCCTTGGCTTCATTAGGAATATCCCGGCGCTTGTCAATAATCGCAAGGGAGGTGTCCAAACGTTTTGCGTAAGCGCGAGCCCTTTCCACACCACCGGCATCTGGTGAAATAACGATCATGTTCTCGAATTTTTGCTCTTTGATATACTCGATCAAAACATTTATTGCGAAGAGATGATCCACCGGAACATTAAAAAAACCTTGAATTTGTCCGGCATGTAAATCAACCGTCAAAACGCGATCTGCTCCTGCTGTGACAACTAAATCGGCAATCAGTTTGGATGTAATAGGAACCCGAGGTTCGTTTTTCCTGTCCTGCCGAGCATACCCGTAATAAGGGATCACGGCAGTTATCCTTTTTGCTGAAGCGCGACGTAAAGCATCGATCATAATCAGCAGTTCCATCAAATTAGTATTGCCCGGAAAACAAGTTGACTGAACAACGAAAACGTCTCCGCCACGAACATTTTCTTCGATTCGCACATAGATTTCTTTATCAGAGAAATCACGAATTACGGTTTTCCCAGATGGGACTTTCATGTACCCGCAGATTTCTTCCGTTAGTTTTTGATTCGCTCTACCGGAAAAAACCAGTACACGCCCATTATCACTGGAAAACATTTTTTATCCTCAAAAAAATTGGCTGGGGCGGGAGGATTCGAACCTCCGAATGCAGGCATCAAAAACCTGTGTCTTAACCGCTTGACGACGCCCCAAGGCGCGGTAAACCGTACCGTTAAAATTTGTGCCCACAAGGGGCCTATAAGGGGTAAAGACGAAAAGGCTTCTCACAATGACAAGTGCATTGTTAAAAAGCCGATATCATTTCTTTAGGAAAAAATTCAGAAAAGCGAGTGATGCTTTTAGCCAGAAACACCCTGTGTTTTCCCCCTGTAAATCTGACTAACGCTTTTTTAGCAATTTCGGGATTATCGAAAATTCCAAAGACGGTAGAACCACTTCCCGACAAGAGCGCACCTCCAGCCCCTGAATTTAGCAGCTCATCTTTTATCTCCAAGATCTCCGGATACCTTTTAAATACAACGGGTTCCAAGTCGTTGTGAAGGGCTGCCCCCAATTGGGCAAACTCCGAGCGCAAAATAAAATTTTTCAAAATGCTAATATTATTTTCGGCCTTTGTCAACTTCAATTTTAGATTGCTGTAAACCCATGGGGTCGCTATGGGAAATCCAGGATAAATCATTAAAATATAAAAACTAATCGGATTCTCAACCGGTTGCAGAATTTCACCTTTACCCGTTCCAATAGCGCAGGGTGACATGAGAAAAAAGGGCACATCAGAACCCAGCCCGGAGGCCATAGAAATCAAATCGTCACGCGGTATTTTCAAATTCCACAACAGATTCAGGGCCAGTAAAACTCCAGCGGCATTTCCACTACCTCCTCCCAACCCGGCTCCAGAAGGAATATTTTTTTTCAGCTTAATTTTTGCACCTCCACATTTGCCGGGAAAACGATTTTGTAGAAGCCTCGCTGCTTTGACAACAAGATTGGTCTCATCAATTGGGATATCCGGAGTATCGCAAAACAACTCGATATTCTCCTGAGTTTCTTCTAACTCCACCTCATCAAACCAAGCCACCATTTGTAACAAGGTCTCCAACTCGTGAAACCCGTCGTCTCTTTTTTTATGGATATGCAGGCCCAAATTTATTTTTGCGGGAGTCTTAAATTTTAGTTTTTTAGGTGGAGTCATTTTTATTTCGTAGAAGCTGTTGGCATGAGTTGAAAAGTGTTCTTAGAAATTTTTCCATTCAAAGTCGGGTCCTTATACTTGATCCGTATGATTTCCTGCTTTGCGGGAAATTCGAGAGTGATCAAATGCGGCCAATCTATACTGCCGATTTTTTCATAATCCTGCCATTGAACAAAATATCGTTTTTGACCCATTTCGATTCGAGTCATCTCGACCGGCAACAAGGTTACAGCATCTATATGGAGGCGAACTTCCCCACTACGTTTTAAATCTTTAGCCAGCAGGATGTATTGCGTCTGGTCTGAAGTTAATCGAGATTTTTCCACCTTGAGAAATTCAAAGTTTGGGATATGTCCCATAAAAATTCTTAAGTGCTGACGAAAATCGATTTGCGTCCCAAGCAATTTTCTCAACAGGTTCTTTACATCCGAGCCCGAATAGAGCCTACCTTTTGCAGGATCTAAAAACTGCATATCCCCGGCATCACTTATAAAAACCCCCATCGCCTGACCAAACAATCCGTAGGTATCAACCCGAATGGAATGGCTTTCTTTTATTATCAGAGTCTGGCGGAAGGATTGCTTAAATTCTTTACCAATAAAAATAGTGCGCGCAAATGATTTAACGCTATGGATTTTATTCGCGCGAGTTTGCAGTCGATTGAATATATAACCAGAAGAGATTTTATCTTTTGAAAAATGCGGGGGTGCTTTTTCAACCAGGGTCTGGCAACCGACCAGCAAGAGCAAAGCAAATAAAAACCCCTGTGGAGCGCGGCGAACCACCGCATACAATAGGTCCGTCAATCCTCTTACTATAGTCACCCAATATTTCCTCAAGGCGTGGCATTGTTAATAATTTTGTTGGATGAGTTTTTTTGCTTTTTCAATTTTATCCTGCAGGGTTTGCGGGTTAGGCTTTTCTCCGCCCAGATCATCTTTATTATGGAGTGTCAGGGAATGACTGTTTTTCCAGGCTCCTGTTGCTTCGTCATAATTTTTCAAAGAAAATAGAATGTCCCCAAGGTGATCATAAAGTACGGGATCCGGGTCGGTATAAATCAATGCTTTCTGAATTTGTGCAAGGGCTTTTTCTGAGTCGCCTTTTTTGAAATAGATCCACCCCAGGCTGTCTAAAAAATAACCGTTGCGAGGTTGAATAATGAGAGCTTTTTTCAAATGCTCTAAGGCACGATCGAGGTCGCGGCCTTCCAGAGCATAAATATATCCTAAAAAGTTGTGAGCGTTTGAATGCAGGGGATTGATTTCGATAGCCTGTCGCATATTTTCAATCGCACCTTTAAAGTCCCCAGCTTTTTCCATTAAGGCGCCTAACTCAAAATAATAGGAATCTTTTTTAGGATTGAGAGCCAAAGCTTTTTTCATGCTTTCCAAAGCCTTGCCATTTTCTTGATTTGACATATAGGCCAAAGCCAAAGAATGGTAAATTTGATCGTTCTTGGGTTCCATTTCAGTGGCGTTTTGCAAAAGTTTAATGGCGACATCCGTCTTTTCGTCCAGACTGTATAGCCGTGCAGAATAAAGCAGGATGTCCATTGACTTCGGCTCAAGGTTTCTGAGTATTTCAAATTCTTCAATAGCTTTATCCAATCGCCCCTGGCTCTCATAGATCCGCGCCATGAGCACATGCGGGTCTTTATGATCATCTGCGGCCACAACCAGTTGAAACTCGTCTAATGCCCTTAAGTAAAGGGTTTCTTCAAAATAAATAGCAGCGATTCTCATGTGGACATTCGGTTGCTTTTCCAGTTCGGCGGGGATTCCTTTGTAATTGGACATTTCGTTTTTATACGCAGGGTCCGAGAGGTTCTGAAGCTTTGCAACACGTTCTTCAATAAAAGAATTTTTTAGTTTGAGTTTTAATAGAAGGTTGTACTCTTTAAGAGCCTCTTCATGTTTTCCCAACCGCTCGTAAACCCATGCAAGGTATTTTCGCGCCTGTAATAAATTGGGTTTCAAAACAACTGACATCTGGAACCTTTTTTCCGCTTCTTCTAATTCATTATCATGCAATAAAGCTCTGCCCAGATAGAACTGCCCCAATGGATTATTGTGTTCCATTTTGGCGGCCTTCCAATACATATCTTTCGCCTGGCCCCATCTTCCCTGTTCTTCCAGCACGGTTCCCTTTAAGAAAATGGCGCGGGAGCTTTTAGGGTTGATCTGGTGCACCCGTTCATAATGATAAATAGAAGCGTCTGCTTTTCCCTGGCTCATGAGGATGTCTGCCAAATCCATATGGATTTTTTTATTCTTAGGGAACCGCTTTAAAGCAGCCTGCCCTGCTTCAACCGCTTTATCCAGCTGGCCAGTACGTAACAGTAGGCGCACCTGCTTTTCAAAAAATTTTTCGGTTTCTGGGTCATATTTTACAATCTCTTTGTATTGCATAGCCGCTTGCTCAAACTGGAATCTCTTTTCAGATTCCAGCGACATGAGAAAATGGAAGTAGGCACGCGGGTCTTTGCCATCCAGCGGTTGGGATTGTTGTTTTTTTTGTTCATACATTTTTGCAGCATAAGAACTTGAAAGATCGGAATCTTGTAATTGCGTTTCAATCTGACTACCAACAGTCGTACAGTTGGAAAGAGATAAAAATAACATTCCAGATACAAGGGTTTTTGCCACTGACCATCCATTCATTATTCGGTTTTTCTGTATCTTCATTTTTTTATTCAACAAAAGATTTCTAAGGAGCTATATTTTTAACTTAATTTTTTCCACCAGGTTTTTTCCTGCCCGGCTGTTTATTTCCTGAATGATTTTTTTCTTTAAGCTTTCCAGCGCTGGCAACCATTCTTTACCTTGAACCCGGATATAAAGTGTGCCTTGGGTTATCTTATCAATGTTAGATATATCTGCTATTTCTTTTCCAACCACGAGGTTCCAATGGTAAGACAGCCATTCTTGTTGATCGTTCTGCAAACTTTCTGGCAGTGATTCAAAAAGAACTGAACTTAGGTCCGACCAGTTTTTATTTAGGTCCTGCTTTCTTATCATAACTCAATAACCTAATTGGTTTGACCCTAATTCTTATTTTAGCTATGTTAACGCATAAGTTAAAGGAATAACTTATAATCCTTTAAATTCCTTCCTTGTGTAGAAAATCATGGCAAACTCGACATCCCATAGTAGGTGGCTCATGCAACTTAAACGGAGCGTTACTAAAAGATGATTGCTATTTGCCTCCCGCGCTAGCGGGTGATAATATTGAAATAAAGGGAGTTGAAGGTGTACTGTTCCCTCCATCCATTAAAATTTAACGATTCAAAACGTATGTCTCAACCCATAAAACTTTCCATACCGAGCCACCCAAAGTAATGGAGCGTGTTTCCGTTCTCGAACCTGACCGGTTCGAAATTCATATGCGACTTGGAGATATCTATAAAAAGAAAAAAATGAACCAAGAAGCTCACACACGCTACTGGTCTGCCTTAGCCAACAAGAGTGATGAAGCCTATATCCACCGAAGTGTGCTGGAAATTATTCACAAAACTCTTTCTGATCTCAAAATCGAAAAGCTGAAAAAGTTGGAAGGGCAAAGCTCCTTCGCACAAACGCATTAGAC
>ENA-OREN01001252-OREN01001252.1-marine-metagenome-genome-assembly--contig:-NODE-1252-length-30594-cov-8.399122_pt1 | contig 30594 bp, 21 predicted proteins | sample MGYA00248624_ERZ508555 | MGnify/ENA primary metagenome ERZ508555 (study PRJEB26222, sample SAMN06267773) | marine metagenome | isolation source: Saanich Inlet, British Columbia, Canada | place...
GCGTTGACGGGTCTGGAAACGTGGGATGTCACCACTCAGACGGAGGCAGAAGCGTTGACGTTCTGCCAGCAGTTCTACGCCGATGCCGCCGTTATGGCTGACGGGCGCATCTCAGGGCCACCACCGCCAGAGGAACCTGTGTAATGGAATGGATCGGGTTCGCAGGGCTGATCGCCGCAGGTAGATAACATGGCGGTTCAGTATCGCCAAACAGGCGTAACATACCGCGATACCGCCTACAACTACGACGGCGGTGATGCGCTACCAGAATACCGTAAGGCTGGGTGGACGTACCGCGAATCAGGGCGCACCTATCGGGGTAACGAGATTCACGCGGTTTCGGCATCGTTGTCTGCTGTCGCTACGGTTGCAGCAGCAGCCACATCGTCGCTTGGTCTGGCAGCGAACCTGTCTGCCTCAGCGACGGTAACGGCTTCAGCGATTGAGGTCGCATCTGTAACAGTAAATGTTTCGGGTTCGGGTTCTGTTTCTGCGGCAGCGCAGATGACTAACTTTGTGTCGGCAGCATTGTCGGCTGTTGGTTCTACTCTTTCTGTAGCGATTGAAGAAGCGTTCATTGTTGCTTCTCTGTCCGGTGTGGCAACGGTTGCTGCGGCAGCGGTTACAGAGCGACCGATCACGGGTAGCGTTTCTGGGGCGGGATCTGTTTCTGGGACAGTTGTTCAGAAACATTTTGTTACGGTTTCGTCTACTGGTGTGGCGACGGTTACTGGTGTAGCGGTTTGGTATAAGCCAAACCCGGATGTGACTATTGCAGTTGCGTTACAAGATGATGTTACACTTGTAACCGAATTGTTGGATAACGTGGTTCTTTCTGTGGGGGTCTGATGGCTACATACGATAAAGACGACAGGGTACGGGTTACTGCGACGTTTACGTCTGGTGGAACGGATGCGAATACTGATGCAGTTGCAACCCATCGCAAACCGGATACGACTGATACGACGTTATCTACAACAAATAGTGCGACTGGTATTTACTATGCGAATGTTGATTTGGATCAGATAGGTACGCATACAATTAAATTTACTGGTACTACGCCGGTTAAAGCGATGGAGGTCGTGGAGTTGAAAGTCGGCAAATCCGTATTTGACCACGCGTGAAGAAACTTGCCTACGTTCTGCCGGATCCGAACCCGGCTAAAAACAGAGGCGAAGCGAACCGTGCCATCTTTCTGGCTGGTTTGGAAGAACACGGCAAAATAAGTAAAGCATGCGCCATCGCAGGTGTCACTAGGTCCGCTTACGACAAGTGGCGGCAACGCATACCCGGCTTTTCGGAGAAAGCAGACGCTATCCGCCACAAAGCCCTCCTTGAAGGCGGCTTGGAAACGTGGGATGGAACCTTCGCTGGGTTCAGAGGCGAATACTTCGGTCACATGTCGCCGTTCTTTCACATCGAAGCAATAAACGCTTACGAGAACACACCGCCGGGCAACATTACCCTCATTTTGTGGCCTCCGGAGCATGGCAAAACTACTTTGGCGGAGGATTACTTCTGCAACAAGTTGGCTATCAACCCTGAGTTCCGTATCACCGTCGGTTCAGAAGGCACAGACATGGCACGCAAAATACTTGGTCGTATCCGTGCCCGCATGGAACCTCACGGCCCGTTTCCACGGTATGTCGCCAAGTTTGGGCCGTTTGTGCCGCAAAACCAGTCGGGGTTTAAGACTGGGCAGCCGTGGGGTGCCGACTATTTCAATGTGTTTAAGAAGCAGGCGCATGACGAACGCGATTATTCGATGGTTGGGTTGGGGTGGCGGTCAAAGATTGCTGGTACCCGCACCGATCATCTCCACATTGACGATATCCAATCTAGGGTGTCTCTCAATTTGACTGAACAGATGTTCGATGTGTTTCGGCAGGATTGGTTGACTCGTCCCGGTGAGAAGGGGCGTACAACAATTAATGGTACCCGTGTCGGATCGGATGACTTCTATGAGCGGGTGATGGAAGAGATTGATCCCGACATTTTGCAGGTAATCAAATTTCCTGCAATTATTACTGGCGATAATGACGAACCGGAGCCTTTGTGGCCGGATATGTTTACGTTGGAGTCGTTGGATCGTATTAAACGCAAGGTGGGGGAGGAGGCTTGGTCACGGAACTATATGCAGGAACCGACTTCTTCTCAATCTGCTACATTTACGGATGATTCTATCCAAAAATGTCTCAATCCGTTGAGGTCGGTGACCCATGACCCACCCGAAAACTGTAGTGTTTATATCGGCCTTGATCCTGCTCTTGGTTCAAACAACTGTGTGGTGGCTGCTACGCCGCATGAAGGTAAACTTAAAATTCTTTTCATTCGAGAGGATACTGGGTTAACTCGCAACGAACAGATCCTCGGTGTTGTCGAGGACGCTATTCTTCGCTGTCTCAAAAATGGGTCAACTGTTTCAGATGTGATCATCGAAGCAATGGTTTTCCAGAAAGGGTTGTCTAGAGATGAACGTCTAGTGGAGATGACTCAACGTTACGGCTTTCGGGTGCGGGAACATTTGACCGGGGTCAATAAGTACGATGAGTCGATAGGTGTCCCGTCGATGGCGTTGTCGTTTATGCGTGAAGAGATCGAGATCCCCTATGCAGACGATGGCCCGACTCGCCATCAGGCCGATCAGTTGATTCGCCAGTTGAAAGCGTGGCGACCTTTGAAGCGTGGAACGAGGCTGCGTCAAGATCAGGTTATGGCGTTGTGGTTTATTTGGATACTTTGGCGGCAACGTAAGCAAACATTTGATGTAGACTCTTCACAATTCAGATTTAATGGACTACCGTGGAAGTCATCTATGGCTTCCAATAGGGCGTTTTAATGTATACTTTCGATGAGATAGTCGGGATTGTCCGGTTGAGGCAAGACAATCAGTCTCCCCTTTTGGAACGAATGCTTCAGGTTCAGGAGCGTTACAACGGCGACTATGTTATTCCGTTGCCGTCGATGGACAACGAACCGGTGTTGCCTCCGTTGACTCCTGCATTGATCGCAGAGAATGTCGATGCGGTAGCGCAGCGTGCAGCGTCGGTTGTGCCGTTTATTGGTTGCCCGGCTATTGACGAGTCGAAGGAACGCGGTGTTCGTTCACGGGAGTATGCCGATATTCGCCGTCGGGCGTTGGCTTCTACTTGGTACCAGTCGAAATATAAGGTGAAGATCCGTCGCGCATATAGGCATCTAGCCGGGTATGCGACTACTTGTCTGATTGTGACACCTGATTTTGATAAGGGTGTACCGCGTATTGATGTACGGGATCCGTTGGGTGTGTACCCGGAGCCGTCTTCTTACGACGATTATGATCCTCCGGCGAATTGTGCATTCGTGTACGGCAAGTCGGGCGGCTGGTTGCGGAGGCATTATCCGGCTGCCCGCCGGGAAAATGGTGGCCCGGTTCCTCCTGAGGAGCAGTCGAATCAGGAATTGTGGGATGTTGTCGAGTGGGTCGATGAGGACCATATCGTTATCGGTATCATGGGGCCAAGGTATTCTCATACTCAGGCGTATCCGCTGCATTCGACACAGATCGAATTGTCTCGCACTAAGAACAAGGCAGGGATGCCGTGTGTGATCACACCGGGTCGGATCACGTTGGATCGTATCGCGTCGTCTATTTCTAACGTCGTCGGCATTGTTGATCTGATGTCGAAGATGATGGCGTTGGATATCATGGCGCAGGAGAAGGCAATCTTCCCCGATAGGTATATAATTGGCCGTTCGGGTCAGGTGCCGATGATCGTCGGTGGGGAGTGGAAAGACGGTCGCGAAGGCGAAGTCAATATTCTGCTAGACGCTGAACAAATCGGAGAACTCCGCTCGGCACCTGACCCATCCACAAACATGGCGATCGACCGATTGGAACGCAATGCACGGATCTCTACCGGAACGGTACCTCAAATTGGTGGTGAAACATATGGGGCTTTGCGTACCGGACGAGGTATCGACGCTCTCATGGGGGCAGCGTTGGACCCTCGTATCCAAGAGATGCAAGAAATTATGGAGGCGCATCTTCCTCATTTGAACGAGTCGTTGTTCGCGACTTACAAAGGGTATTTCGGGTCGAAGAAGTTTTCGATGTTCACCGGTTACGCTGGCGATTTCGGTCAGGTTAATTTCACACCGAATGAACACTTTGAAACATTCGACAATGTTGTATCGCATTCGATACCGGGTGCCGACATTCAGGCTACGACAATTCAGTTGGGCCAGTTGTTGGGCATGAAAGGGATTAGTCTTAGAACGTTCAGGACTAAGCATCCGTTTATTGAGGATGCTGAAGCGGAAGGCAGGCGTGTCGATGAGGAACAGTTGGAGGAAGCGGTTATGGCTGCGATCCAGCAGCAGGCTTTGTCGGGTCAGTTGCCTGTGGTGTATGTCTCTAAGATTGAGAAGCATCGTAAGAAGGGGTTGGATATTTTTGCTGCGATTGAGAAGGCTGATGCTGAGATAAGGGAGGAGCAGGCTGCTGCTGCTCCGCCTCCGGGTGAGGGTCAGGTGATTGCTCCTGAGCAGGCTGCTGGTTTGGCGGCTGGCCCTGAGGGTATGGCTCCGCAACAGGCTCCACCGTCGGGAGAGTTTTCTCCTGAGGCTGCGCAACAGTTGGTTAGTGCGCTGAGGGCTGGCTGATGCCCCGCAGGAAGAAGACTCAGCCAGCGCAGGCTCCGGGGTTGGAGGCTGGCGCGGCTTACGGTGAAGCGGGTGCGAACCTTGCTGCTCAAGATCCGGCGCAGGGTGGTATCCCGTTGCCTGCTGGGGGTGGCCCTGTTACGGCCCCCCCGCCGCAGCCTCAGCAGCGCCCGTTGCCTGTTGAAGCGGCACGCGGATTTAATCCACAGATAACACCGTTGACAGCCCCCGGCGAAGGGCGAAATATTCCAACAACGCTGCCTCGCATCACTTCCGAACAACGATCGGCAGACTTGTTGCGCAATTGGGCTGCCGCTACAGGTGATCCCCTTATGGCGCAGTCGGCGCAGCAACTCGGGCAGTTGTAATGGCCGGGGTTTCTCCGGTTCGCCGCGAATATGTGCGCATTGGGTCGGTACCTAACAGCGCAGTAAACGACGAATACTACGGTCGCCGTATGCAGATGCTTATATCTGCGGGCGCTGGACGGTTCCTTGACGTAGATCCGGATTCGTTGGTGGGTTTGGCTGCTGGCCCTGATTCTGATGAAGACATGATGGATGTCTTCTTGGGGGCGTTTGATCAGAACGAATTTAATTCGATGCGGCAACGATTTGAAGCGATGCCGACTCAGATGCAGCGAGCAGAATTTAATCTGCTACCAGTGAAGACACAAAATTTGTTGCGTGGAACCGGGTATCAGTTCCCGGAAGAAAAAGATCCTGAAGGACTGTTGAAGCGGATCTTTACTTGGGACATTCCACTATTGCCTGAAGAACATTTTGGCACCGCAGTAAAGATCGGCATGGCTCCGATTCGTGCTGTTGGATTTGGACTCGGAACTGTTGCCCGCAACGTGTGGGAATTCGGAATAATGAAACCATCCCGGTTTGCCACACGCACAGGCCGGTCGCTGGCGTTCATGGGGCAACGCGATAAAGGGGACTTCTCGAATCCTGCCCGGTGGCGCGACGCGTGGAATAAGACGCGGCTAGAGGATGATTCATACTATCAGTCCACGTTGGATGCGGCTATCGAAAAGGTTGGTGGTGGACAGGTTGACCTGATGCGGATCTTTCTCCGTGACGGTGGGCAAGGTGTCTACGATCATTTGGCTGAACGGGGCACAGAGTTTGGGTACGCACCTGAACAGATAGCAGAGCAATACCAGAAATGGTATGACGACCTTGCCAGCCCTGCGAATACTGAAGCGTTGGAGATTCTTGATTCTGGGCGGTTAACAATCGCGGATGCGTCGGTGAAGGCATGGAACCGGTACGGCGTGTGGGATGTTACACCGGGAACAAAGCCTGCCGCTGTTGTCGGAATGGTCGGGTCTTTGGCTGTGGAAATCCTATTGGATCCGACGACATGGGTTGGCGGATTCTGGACCAAGATTGCTAAGGTCGCCAAGTTCGGCCACCGTGCCAAAGATGGTGCCGAATTGCTGGACTTTATGCGACGCGGGACACTGTTGGAACGTGCTGCGTCTGAAGCCGGATTCGATGCGTTCAGCAAAATTCAGGTTCTTAATCGTGTAACAGGTGAGTACACGGATGGGTTGGCCGGGATTAAAGAGTGGATGAAGTCCACTGGAACAAATGTGTTGGGTAGAACCAATTTCGGTATCCGGTCGCAGTTCCGTGCAATCAATCGGATGATTGACAGAGTAACGGATGCGTTTAAAGAACTAGATGAAATCGAAGTTTTCAAGCAGGGTATTCGTGACAGCGCCGACGAAGTTGTTAGCGGCAGAGAGATCAGAGCAGCGGTTACGGAACAGTTCGGACAAGGAACTAAGTTGGATGCGTTGCTGCGCGATATGCCTGCATTGAATCAGGTGATCGACTCGATGCGCAACTGGCATTTCGCGCAGAAGCGCATGGTGCTCGCAGTTGATGACGAGTCCGGCGAGTTGGTTCGTAAGTTTATTTCGGCTGTGGATGAGGTGGATGAGGTTCCGCTGATCACAACTGGAACTGCGCCGACGCTTGCTGACGAGCAGGGTTTCTGGGAGTTTCTCGCGGATGATGCCGGGTGGATGGCTCTAGCGAAGCCGTTGGGGCGAACCGATCCCGAAGCACTGTTCCTGCCTCGCATCGGCGCGTTCGGTGCGAAATGGATGGGTGCCAAAAAGTATATGCGGGAGATTCTCGACTTTGAAGACTTCCCGCTTGCCGTTAAGGCGGATATGGCGCGGATGACTTCAAAGTATTTAGCGAAGCAAAGCGATTACGTTCACAGCAAGATCTTTGGTGATATCCAAGAAGGCACGCTTACGCTGTCAAAGCCTATAGACGAAGACACGCTATTCAATATTTTGCGTGATCCGTCACAGGACCATATGACAAGGCTTGGGTTGACTTCGGATGACTGGCTGAAGATTGACGAATACATTGATCTTCACCAGTCAAATGCTTCTCAGGTAATTCTTGAAGATAGCGAATTGTCGGATCTGCTGAACTATTACTTGCATGATGGATTCGAGATCCGTCTTGACAAGGAAGGTGTCCGCCGACTACTTCCCAAAAAGGGGCCGGACCTTATTCCGTTCTCGGGTGCAGCCAAAGCGGCGAGAAGGTATTACAAGAATCGCATCCATCCTCCCGGTAGTGCCAACGCAGAGTTGACATGGCTGGAAGAAATTGGTGCTATGGGTGGTGCGGCAGCAGCCGGGTTGGCGTACTATCCGGCGCGGTTCGCTGAGAAACTAACAACGTATGTGCCTAAGTCTACGTTGCTTGATGTCACCGATGCCGATACCGCAGTTAAAGAATTCACGGCGCTTATCGACATGGGTGTCATGTCGGGGATGCCGCGCAGACAGATCGATCAGTATCTCCGCACGTTCGTTATGGGGAACGAGTCGGAACGGTGGCTTGTCCAACATGACTTCTTCCTAGATTTTATTGGACGCACAGGTGCGCTGGTTCACGGTGGAAGCGACGTTCAGCAGTTCATACAAAGATTTATTCGCCACGGCAACCACCGCTACGCACAGTTGACTGACGACATGGTGGGTATCCACGGAATGAATGTTCCCCGTGCTGTGTTCCCCGGTGCAGAACACGGAGCGCAGTTGGCGCGTGCAAATATTATTCCGAACTATCGTGAACTAGGAGCCATTTCTCGTTACACGGCGTTTTACCGGATGGCCGGATGGGGAATTCATTTGCCTGCGATAGATAAGTTTTTGGCGAGGACTTGGCGACCAGCCGTATTGTTGCGGCTGGGTTATGTCGCTCGTAATGGCGGCGAAGAGTTGTTCTCTTGGTGGCTGCGTGAAGGCCCTAAGCATTGGGTTAACCACAAGGTTGCTCGTGCCGCTGTCGATAAGCACGTTGTCTGGGACGAGTACGGACGGAAGATTCTTAAAGAGATCAGTCCGGAAGAGCAGTTGCCGATTCTGTGGAAACCGTTTGCACGCTTGTGGCGGTCCTTTAATGAGATCGGCGGCGTTGGTGATTACGCGATTACGACGAAGGCGATCAAAGAGGCTGCCACAAATAACCCTAATTGGAAATTTATTAGCGATGAAGCCCGTGCGTCTTTGTTTGAGGCGAGCCGGGTCAAGGTCAAGAGAGGAGTCGAAGATACTCTTATAGGTGGTACGTCGCGGCGAATGTTTGAGTTCGCTAACGCGAAAGCAAACGAGTTGAGTATGCTCGCAAATGATTTTATGGGGGTCGGAGCGTCCGGCAAGATGGCGCGCTGGTTGGGTAGAAAGATCGATAAGCAGCACGACGAACGCGCCACTGTTATTGCTGAAATGATGACTGATCCGACGATCCTTGATCAGCAAATGAAAGACATACTTGGAACGTTCGATAATTATATTAATCCCGATTCGGTTGATAGGGCGCTGCGAACGTCAGGGTTCGGCACGCCGGTTGATCTCGGGTTGCGGCTCCCGATGGATTACAGCACATCTGGGTTGGAATGGACAACGACTGAAGCCGGAACAGAAATGGACGCGGTGCCTAAGAGCATCGCTGTTACACAGCGGCTCAACTATATGTCAGATCCAGAGGCTGTTGCGTATTTGCGAAGCATGTCGCATTATGCGTCACCCCAGCAGGAAGCAACGTTGGCTCCGCTTGCAACGCAACTGGGGTTAGAGGTGGCAGCCGATCAAACAGCGTCGGCTGTTGTGTTGAAGCACTTGCAAACCAACCATAAGGATGCGTTGGAGGTGCTCGCTAAAGCATTCGATGCGAGGCCCACGGATCCGGATGCGTTGATTACTAAATTGACTGCAACGGATGCGTTTCTTGATAAGTTGCCAGAAGAGATACAGCCTGCATTCCGAGCGTTTCTTGAACCGGCACCCGGCGTAGATCAAAACCCGAACGTCATAGCATTTCTGATAAGTGGGGTCGATCCCGCCAAGATCATTACCGACTACGACGATGCCGTGGTGCAGGCAAAACGGGCACTATTCAACGAGTTGATGACGGTTCGTGGCGAACAGGCCGGGCGAAGTACCCACGCATCTAACATCGGTTTTGATGCAACGGGTGGACCGATCAGCGAGTCGTTGCCTGAGGGTGCTGCACGACTGTTTGTTCCAATGATTCCAGTAGAGCATGTTGATTCGCTAATCAGATTGTTGTCTGAAGGCGGCGGTGCACGGTTCCGGTGGTTCGATCAGTTTGTTGAGAAACTGGAGCACCGATTTGTAGAGATGGGGCTACCGGCAGGCGAGGCGTTTAAAGCAGCGCGGCTTCTTCAGCCTAGTCTGCGTGCCGATACTGTTCATCACACTCCCGGCATTTATGCGATTCTGGCAGGATCGTGGACCGATGCGGGGATGCCACACATTCCGTTAATGACAGGTAGCGCCAATCCGGATATTGCAGATGCGATAGCCAAAACGGTAACGGAAATGCTTGGTCCGATTTCTCGGCTAGAAGATCTTGGCCCCGATGCAGCATTTAGGCTGCGGTCCCGTATTGGAACAATCGATGTCAACGCTGAAGAATTGTACGGTATCTCTCCCGCTCCCGGTCGTGTCGGTCTAAACGGTCCAACGATTACGCTTCGCCGTAACGGATTGCAAACCAGTATGTCTCATCCGGATGTTGCGGTGCGAGGCTATACCGGTCAGGGTTCGTCGTTCTTCGGATGGTCTCCAAGTGGCCCAACTGCGGCAGCGGACTTTGGGCCAAGGGGCATGAGCAGAGAAAAGATTATCGGTATTGGTGGCGAACATCTGATGTACCGTCGAGCAGATGGCGGCGTTCAGGGTGTGCAAATGATTAACGATACGCCGGTTACTTACGCGTCGAATACGTGGCGCAACAAGAAGACTGGCAGCACCATTATTCGCCGCGCTGGGGATGAGCGGGCGCAGCGCTGGTATACCGAGAATCCGGATGTGTGGGAAATGGTTGATACTCAGTTCACCGCACATAATGATTTCCACAATGCGATGCTGGAACTGACCGAACGCATGTCGCCAGAAATATTGGATCTGGTTTCGTCGGGGACGCGAACAGATGTTCCTGAAGTGTTCCTTCCGTGGATTCGTGAAGTTACACACGGCGATGAGATCAGTACGCTGCGAGTTAACGCTTACGCCAATGATGCGAGTTGGTGGAATAAGGCCCCAGAGCGAGTCCTTGCGCTGAAGCCCATCGGGGATGAGGGCGGTGGGCTGGGTGAACGCATGGGCAAGGCGTGGAATACGTTGTTGCGCAATTGGTTCGACGGCGTGGTTAACCCAATGATCGGGGCGATGGTTCGGGAACCAATGTTTCAGCACTACTACCTGATTGCTTCTGAGCAGGTGGCTGGCATTAAGCGCAACTATTACCATACGAGGGGCGGCTTTCAGGCGCTTTCGGCACGGCTAGGTGATCTTGCTTCCTATGACGACGAAGGCCAGTTGGTTGTTGATTCGCTGAGAGGCTTTATCCGTCACGATTGGCAGTTGGCATGGATGGATCCTGATGCTGCTATATCAAAGGTTGCGTTTGCAGTTGAAGGTGGCAACACGCAAGGATTCATTAAGACTGCCACTGAGGTAGTGGAGAGTGTCGAGCCGGGTCCGGTTCTGGATACGTTTGAAATGCTTATCCGGGCCGCTGAAGGAGATTCGCCTGCGATTCACGAGTTCTTCAGGTGGGCGAAAATACAAAAGAACCAGTTTGAGGCGCATAGAAATGTGTCGCTTCAGCGTGCGATGACTTTGACAAGCGCATTTATTGACGATCATCGCATTCGGTCGCAGTTCCAAGAAATGGTCGGGACGATGATTCCGTTCTGGTTCGCAGAAGATCAGTTCCTTCGACGTATGGGTAGAGGCTTGAAACAGAATCCTCTCATGTTGCGTAACCTTCATTTGACAATGAATGCCGGGGTGCGCGGCGGGTTGGTTCAGGAAGACCAGTTTGGTGAAAAGAAGTTAGTGGTGCCCGGCAGCGAGGTGTTGACAACTGCGGTGCTGGAAATTGCAGACAAATTCCCGATTGTCAATTCGGTATTTGGTGGACCGTTGGGTGCGGTGATGCGACCGAAGTTGGCTACAAGTATCAATGTGGTTCCGGGTTACGACTTGGAGCAGTTGGGGCAGATGGGATTCGGTCCGCTGTTGTCGGTGCCGATCAATTTTGCTTCGGGACGCGACGCTAGTCTGCGGGCAACGTTTGAACATAATATGGTGGGTGGCCGGTATACGGGTTCCAGCAAGTTGACAACCGGTAATGCTGATTCGGTGCGGCTGCTGGGTGAAACTATTTGGTCATCGGTATTGCCTGCTGTGTTGGCGCGGCCATTGCAGTTGATGGGCATTGACGGCCCGAATGGCAACGCTCGCTCAAAGGCGACAATTGACGTAATCAAGTTCATGGCGCTGAACGATATGTTGCCGACAGAGCAGGAAGTCGCGTCGCAGGCCAACCCGGAATTGTTCAGAGAAGACTTTTTGGACAAGGTTGACCAGATGGCGAAGCAGTACCAGTTGCTACAGGCTCTAACTTGGTTCTTTGGTCCGGCGACCGGCCAGTTCTCTGATCTGGTGGTGAACGATAAGTGGGAATGGAATACAGAATTCCACGACTTGCTAAATACTGGAATGCCATACGAAGAGGCGTATCCGATTTGGATTAAGAACGTAGAGGCGCGAACAGGTGAGCCGTTTAATCCTGTTGAGCATTCGCCGTTCCGCACATCGGCTTCCAGCAAGGTGCCGTTTGCAGTGCTGGAATCTACGCAGGCTGCTAACGAATGGTTGGTGAATAACGACGAGTTTACCCGTAGTTTCGGGTTGTCGAGCGCGTTCTTTATGCCGCGCAAGTTCGATGTTGACGACGACGAATATGTAGCCGAGGCGAAGCAGCGCCAGTTGAATATGGGGCTGCGGACGACTGATACGCCAGACGAATTTTTAGAGGAGTTGTATTACAATATTGCAAGTCCGGCCTATCACAAGCGTCGCACAGATTATCTGCAAAAGAAGTATGTGTTGCAGAAACAGAATCTCGATACGCAGGAGTTGGATCGGGGCTGGAAGTTCTGGTATGACAGTTTCAAGATTCAGCATCCGGTGTTCGCGCAGCGAATCACTACGGGCACAGCGAAGGTGAAACGCGAGGAAACAGTTAACCAATTCCGGCTGCTTGTTGAAACGCCCGACTTGGTTCCGGAGGGCGACCACCGGCTAGACATTTTGAATGCAATGGCGACTGTTGTCGGCTTTCAGGATAAGTTGGATTCGCTGACTGGTTTGCGGACTGCGCATGCGCAGCGCCGCCGGGACGCTATCCGCTACAAGTATTGGAAGACGATGGAGGCCTTTACGCAGGGTAGGCCGTGGTTGAATGAAATATACTATAGTGTGTTCTTGCCGATGGTTAACGACAGTTGGGTCGCTAAGTATCGGGCAGGTTTAGTGGAGGTTAATCCGATGGCGTTGGCAGCATAATGGCAGACGAGAATGATGACCGGAATCCGGAGCGACTGCTGCCTACTGCCGCCTCTGATGTAGATGTAACTGAAGATGTTCCAGTTGAGGTGCCTGTAGAAACAGGTGGCGACCTTGGCGGGGTTATTAGTGGTGGCCCTGATCTGAGCGGAATTCTTGATAAAGTTGGGGGGGGCGCTAAAGGCGTAATAGAAGATCGGCCATGGTGGCAATGGCCGAATGTTTTAACACCCGCGTTTCCTGTGGTTGACGCAGGACAGCAGATTGTTGCCCGGGGGTTTAATAGGCTGTTCCCGCCGGGTTTGCGTCCCGAACTAGGCGAACCAGATCCCGCATTCGTTCCGGTTGAGGCTAAAGAGGCTGGGGTTGTTTCAGATCAAACAACGGATCGGACTGTTCTAAAGAATCTTTATTTTGATGCGATTAGTGAAGAGTCTGCGTTTGTTAAACTGATCAATTGGCTCGCTGGAACCGGCACAATAACGATCAATCAGGGAATCGGGGGATTGGGTCAGTCCTTGAAGGACACCTTGGAGGGCGTGAACGATGTTAAGATTTATGATCTTAGCTCTCCCGCCGGGAAGGATTATGTCAGAAACTATTTGATGGCAAACTGGGTCAAAGTGGACGGCCTTAAAGAACTGGTTTCTGCGAATCTTAAAATTGGGTACGGCGACTATATGGATGCGTTGGGTAGAGATGGCAAGGTGCCTAGCAACTACCGCAATATTGATACCGATGTTATTGATCCAGCAACTATTACTAGTATTCTCCAAGAGTTTGGTGATACAAGTTTCGGAATGGTCGCCCCTGATTTGGGTCGTGTCGGAGACATTTATGGAACCGGGGGAATGGACCAGAAGCCGATTGCCGACATAGCATTTGGTGCCGTAGAGGCGGCTGTTGACGAGATGATGGAGACAACAATTGGGCCGGGGCAAACGCTGCTGGTTGGTTCAGATGGTCTTCCCGACCCAGCCGGTATGGAACAGATCGGGTTCATTACTACATTCGATGGAACCCCGTTTGGGGATGTGGAAAGTTTCAACGACCTGTTTTCTGGCGGCAAGATCGGTCCGTTGACGCTGATTGATCAGTTGAATAACGCCGACCCGGATGTTGTCGAAAAGTTCCAACGCGAATTCGTTGCGCTTGGATTGATGAACGAACCTGTTGTATGGGGTCGGCTTATGGTTGATCCGCGAACTGGTAAGAAGCCGACGATTGAGGCGGCTGTCGGTTGGCAGGTATCGGTGGCGCAGGAAGCGTTGACTATGGTCCGGGGTGGTCAGTCGTTGACTGATGATGGCACGCCGTATATAGATGCGGTGATGGATAGTTTTGTCGCTAGTCGCATGTCTGGTGATGAAACGGTTGCAACGCATGAACGCGAGTTGCGGGCACGTACAGTTGCTGATGCGGGTAGCCGTGTTCAACAGTATCTAACTGACACGGGTAGGTATTTGCCTGAAGGGGCGCAGTTGCAGTTGCAGTCTGGGTTGCAAGAGGCCCTTAAGGCAATGTCTGAGGAGGATCAGGAGGCGGCGTTTGGACAGGGCGGTTCCCTGTGGGAGCGGTCGCTGGCTGAAAACCTGTTGGAGCAGTTTTACGGTGCCGACGATTGGGGTTCGATGCTGACGTTTGGCGGATCGAACCGTGACCAAGATTTCTTTAATTACGCGGCACGGGTTGGTGCGGTATCTAACCGGGAACGCGATCTGCTGCGAGCGGGGGCTGTTGATCGGAAACGGTATCGGCGGCATTGGAAGGCCCGCGAAGATCAGTTGATCGAGGCAGAAAAAGATGTTGCTGTTGCGAGCCTGTTGCGGTTTATTGGCGAAGGAATGGATGGCGGGTTGTCTTCTGCTACAACGGATGATATTAGCCGTGGGTTGAATACGTATATGTATACGGTTGGTGCGAAGCAGCGGCGTGAAAGCAACTTTACGCAACGGGATTTGTCTCGGTTCGCGCAGGTTGCGTTGGATAATGCTACGGGTGGTGGCGACGAGTTGGTTACCAATCTTGCGCAGCAGGGTATAGAGCCATACGGCGCAGGTGTGGGTGGTTACCGTTACAAGAATCTGGTTAGTGCATTGAATCAGGTTTCTAGGGGTGCCGGAAAGTTGGGGGCGCGCAATGTCTGAACAGGTTGAGAAGGCGCTAGGTATTTATGAGGTAGCGTTATCCGTATTAGGCAATTCTGATACGGCCCGAACTCTTACGATGATTGCTATGGCGGAAACGGAAGAGGCCCCAACTGTTGAAGATGCGCTTGTTCTTCCGAGCAGACAGCAGAATACGAATGGTACGACTGATTTTGGGCTATACCAAACCAATAGCATGTATTACGATACGGAGTCGCCACGGTATTTAACGACCTTGGATCCCAATAGCCGCGAGTTGCCTGAAAAGTGGCGGTCGGAAAAGTGGCGGAGTTCTATTTTCGGTGCGACAATGATTGCTGATTTCGTCGGCAGGCACTTGGATTATCCGAACGCGGATGCTCATCGAGAAGAAGGCGACCTTGATTTCACAGAGTGGGCCGCGTTCAATAATGACAGTTATTTGAGATTTGGCGAGGTAACTGATGAAGCGATCGCGCGTTTCGCTGAATTGAGAAGCGGAGTCGCTGATAGTCAGCCGTCTGCCGAGTCGTCTGGCCGACCAGATTATCGCAACCCGGCAAAACGGGTTCCTGAATTTTGGCGACGGTTGAAGGCTGTCCGCGACCGTGCAGATATAAAGTTCACTCCGTATTCAGTACCATCTCAAACGGTTCCACGCCTAGTGGCCCAAGTAAAGAATGCAGATCCCGCGTTGGCGCGCCTGTTGGCGGACAGTAGCACGGGATTTAAAACGAACGAGGCTGCGATTATTGACTATGCATCCGATGACGACTTGGAACGGGCAGCCGACGCGTTTAGACGGCAGGGGCTGCGGGTTGATCCTGAAACACCGTGGATTGTGTCGATGCTGGGTGGCGGACAGATTGACCGCAATGGTGATGTAGCAAACCAGTTGTGGGATAAAGCCATCAGTTCTATCCATACGCCTGAAGATAATGTCTGAGTATGGAACGCAGTTCCGTGAGGGCGGCGGGCCTGAATGGGACTTTGAGGAGGATCGCAATCCGGAATCTGGTTCGTTAGGCGCGGGGCTGTTAACGCAGCCGAGTGTGCCGTCAGAACGTACAGCACAGTTGGTGGATACGTTGGGGTTGGCGTTACGTGTCGGCGCGGATCAAGCGGGTGATGGTCCGGAAGCCGATGTTATTACTTATGCGGATAGGTGGTTGCGTGACACTTCTGGTATGACGTATGGGGCCATATTAAATGTGTTGGAGTTGGCGGATGCCCAAGATGGAATCGATTGGGCGCATAGTCTTATCGAGCCGCCTACGGCACAGTTCGATGTGCGTCATGTCGTAGGATATGCTAATCCGTTTTCTGCGGTGATGGATTATGCAACGGCGGCATGGGATGTTACGGGTGCGCCGTGGCTGCGGTTGGCTCAGGGTAAGCCGACAGAAACTATTGGGCATGATTTGTCTCGGGCGTGGCAGCACGCTACGCAGGCCGATACCCGGTTAGACGGTTATGGCGGTAACCCTTACGGTAATCAATTGGCGAACACTTTGGGTGTTCATAGCCCGGCGGATGCGTTGTGGGCTGCATTGGATGTTGTCGATATTGTGTCGTTGCGGTGGGGTGGTGCGGTTATTGCTCCGGTGCGTCAGATGTTGCGGGAGGCGGCGGAGCGTGGTTCTCGTTTGGAGGTTGCGGATGCTATTGCTTCACAATCTAGAAGCATTAGGCCACTTGATCGGTTCGGTCCCGGTACGCCTGAGGGTTTTGATTCTCTTGCAGACGACGCTGTAATCCATGTATTTCACGGCACAACCACTGAAAGTGCTGCGGCGATTAGAGAAACGGGGGTTGCAGGGGAGAAGGGGATGTTTGTTGCGCCGACCCGGGAAACTGCTGAGAAATATCTGGATCCAGAAGGTGAGATCCTAGAGTTTACTGTCCGAAAGAGGGATCTTGTCTCCCGTCCATTTGACGATCCGGCATTGGATGAGGCGTTGTCGGGGGAGCAGTTCTATGAACCGCTGATCGGCGGGTTTTTGCCTCCCGGGACACAGGTTGAGGCGTATAGGCCGAATCAAATCTCTAAGTTGGAGGGTCTACCCGGTACGCCTACTACTTATTATCATGGTACAGCAGCAGATTTTGAAGACTTTGATTATGGCGGCGATCTATTAGAACCCGGTACATGGGGCCGTAATACTCCTAATGCTGATTCTGGTTTAGGATTTCATTTTTCAACAAGTCCAGAAAGTGCTGAATTCATAGGTCCGAATATTATGGAACGGCGTCTTCGACTGGAGAATCCACTTGAGGTGGATGAGGTATTCGGCGTACAGGGTTTGCGTATCCGTGCCTATATATCTGAATTGGGTTTGGATGATTTGTATGAAGAGAGTTATCGGGCTTGGAGGGTAAAGGAAGGGTTGCCTCCTATTTCGGATGCGACTGATCCGGCAAGCCGACTTCTGGCTGACATGCATGAACGAACTTATCTGGAAAACTGGAGACAAGAGGCTGTCCGTATAGGGAATCGTCGGATAATGCAGCGTGACCATCCGACCTACCCGCCAATGAATGAATACTCTGATGAATCTATGGTGCCAAACCTTGATTCCTTGACGGATGAACAGCATGAACTGTATTCGGAATTGACCGGTGGTGAGGTTGCTGGGAATATTTATGGTGTTGGTACTCGTGGTGATGAGATAACAAGAGAGTGGCTAAAGGGTTTGGGATATGACGGTCTTCATATCCGAGAAGCATTTATGGGTCCAGATGATTTGCAATATAGAGAAGGTTTACCAGAGCAGGCTTCTTGGGTTGTATTTGATCTTGACCAAATCTCTAAGTTGGAGGGTCTACCCGGTACGCCTGAAGAGTGGATGTATTACACCGATGGGAGTGGCCGTAAGCAGTATAAAGGCGCAGGAGCATTTGAGAATCCGGCAGGACCCGATATTCAGAAGGTCAAGGATGAGTTGGGATGGACTGACGATCAGTTCGATCAGGCAAAAGCCGCATGGGCTAATGATCCTCAACGTATTGAAGATCAGGTCGCCCGTGAAGCGGAACGCCTAGATATGGAACTTGATAACCTGAATCCTGATCCTACTGATGAGTTGTTGGAGTTGTCGGATCTGGATCCGGAGGTACGGGATGCTATCAATAAGATTGCCGATGATCTTGGGCGATCTCTTGGTGAACATGCGGAGGGGCGTAATCTTGTAAGGGAGGTGGAAGAGTATTTAGGTATCACTGGTACGCCTAAGGGTCTACCCGGTACGCCTGAGGCGTACCTTGATGAGATCCGTAGCGACCCAGAATCTTTCTACGGCACCCGTGGTCTTACACAGGCACAGATCGATGGCGGGATGCGGACATCATCGGCGGATTTGGATCAGATGTCTTGGGAACAGATGTTCGATCTTATGCGTAACGCTTCAGATCCTGTCTACGGACATATAGAAGATGAGTTTATGCGTAGATACAATTTTCTTTATGGGCTAAAAGACCAGTTCGTGGATCATCCTCAACTTGATGATTTCCTAAGGGTGTTCCCAGAAATGACGTATCCGCCGGAGACATTCGGAGACATGATTGCTTTCGCCGCAGACCCGGATCTTGGAACCTTCGGGTCTGACCAAGCAGATTTTATAACAAAGATTGCTAGGGATATAGATGAGTGGTGGGGGGAATTCCGGGGCGGGTTGGTGGATGGTCCACCCGGTACACCTGAGCGGATACCTACCAATAGAGTGGACGAAGACTTAATGGAAAGGTATCCACAGGGGTACATGCCAGAGGATTTTGTGTTCAATGAACCAAAGGTCTTTGATCCTAATAAGTCACCTATTGAACAATTGGTTCGGGATGGTGAGATTACACGCGATCAGGCAGATGCTCTTCTTGAAGGTGTAGAACGTATCCGTACTTTCCCGAATGCTCCGGGTCGTCAAGCGGCGTTGGAGGGTCCACCCGGTACGCCTCTTAAGGATCTTACGCCAGATGAGATAGATCAGATTGTCCGTAACGAAGGCGGACTAACCGACGCTGAAATTGAGAGAGAGATGCGCCGTAGCGGAGGCTATGGTGGAGGTGGACTCACTGATTCTGACTTGGATCGTTTGGCTAGACCAGAACCCGGTATTTCTGCCGATCCGTTAGACGAGGAAATAGCCAGAGAGATTGGTCCCGGCCCCGGCCCCGGATGGAAGACCGCCGATGATATACCAGCAAGTAAGGCGGGTGAGGTATGGCGTACCCCGGATAATGTTTGGGGTACCGCAACAGACGAAGAGTTGCTAGTGCTTTTGCATCATGCCCGAATGGAAACAAGAAGGAAGATCGATCCCTCACTCAGTCTCATAGGGGAGAATAGGCAAAGGGAGTTTCTAGCAGGGCAGCAGGCAGATTGGGCGAGTAGAGAGTTGACAAACCGTGGGTATACGCCGACCCGTGGTATCGATGATCCGTGGGAGGAGTTGAATTGGGGGAATATAGGGATAGATCGGCATCCTAGCGGCGAAATCTTTAAGGATTTTGATTACGACGAGACTCTTGCGGGGATCCAAGCAAGAGTGAGGTCTTGGTATGACAATGAATATTGGCCCCAGCGAGTAGCCGGTAGCACTGGTTTGCAAACTCCACCGGACCTAGATTTGGATATAGGACCCTTTGGTGACCGTATGGGATGGTGGCTACCGGGTACCGGCTCGAAATTCAATGCAGACGTTACTCAAATGAGACTCAGGTTTTATTCAGATCAGAAACTTATTGCCTATATGGATGATCGCTATTTCCAGCCGGGTAGCCAGCCAAGGGCGCTTGAGTATCGTAAATTGTTTGAAGACGAATACGCCCGTCGGAGAGCGATAGAGGCAGAAACAGGTAAGCCTTACGATCCGGGTCCACGGCCTCCGGGGCATCCGTCTACATGGAGACTTCCAGAGGGAGAATAATTTGATGCTATTCTATATTTCTGATAGGAGGGATCGATGACTACCATATATGACGACCTGTTTAAAGCCGCACCCGGCAGCGACACGAATATTTATGGGTCTAATGCCAGTAACATTTTTGGGTGGACATGGCTTGGCAACTGGGCAGATCAAAGTAGCGACGCGCCTCTTGCGGCCCGTAAATTTATTGCCGACTGGGTAAAGAAGTTTAACGACCAAGTTATCTTGGGTACTGGCGGCGTTCAATATGCTGAAGATGTATTTATTCAGGACTTTCTAGACGATCTAGCGAATCAGTCGTGGTGGGCGGATCGGACTGCGGCTTGGCAGGCTGTCCAAAACCTGCGATATGGGACTGATGTTCCGCGCGGCGAATATGATGCGCTTGTTGATACGACGGCGGAGTACGTCGCGGAATATGCGAAGGCGTTAGGGTTCAGCGATGTAAGTAAACAGACGGTAGATGATGCGTTTGTTCAGGATCTAATTAATAACGCGTCAACAGTGGGCGGCAATGGTTTGCCGGTCATGGATGAGAACCTCGCTGCCGGATTAATCGAAAAGTTCTATTTGCCTGAGCGGCAACTTGGCGGCGAGTTTGTTGAGGGAGCGCTGGATGTTGGACCGGGTTCGCTCAAAGATTTGTATGACAAGTTTAAGTTTGCTGCGCAGCAGAACTATGTGTCGGTTAGCGACGAGGAGTTGTGGGATCTTGTTACTCGTGTGAAGCGGGAGGATATGAATTGGCAGTCGGCTTACGATATTATTTCTCGTAAGGTTGGCGATCAATACCAGTTTTTGAATGGGTCTGCGATTCTGGATCGGATCAATGATTTTTCTTATAATGAAGCCACGAGTAGTTTCGGTGGTTCTTCTTTGAAAAGTCATTTGGATCCGTTGCGGGTTACGTTGGCGGATGTGTGGGAGTTGGATTCTGATGAGGTTAGGTTGCAGGATGTCTTTGGCCCGCAGTTGGATTCTTTGATTACGGGCGAGGGTGACAATGAGCGGTTTATGAATTCGCGTGAGATGCGTGCTTGGGCGCGTACTCAGCCGCAGTTTCAGCAGACTTCTACTTATTCGCAGGGAATAAGTAATATTATGTCTGGCATGTTGCAGGCGTTTGGGGTGCGGTGATGGCTGAGAATCTGTTAGATCTTGCCAATACGGGTAGGCTGGGTAGTCGTCCTTTTGGAGAGATGACCCCGTATGAGATTTTAGCGCGGACACTTGACCGTGCGGCACAGGTTGGTCAAGGGAATTTAACATCGGAGATTACGTCGGCAGATGTTAACCGGTGGGCTGATCGTATCGACGCTGCGCCTAATGCGTGGGAGGAAGTCGAGTCGATTCGTAGTGATATTCTTAAGTGGCGTGTCGGTACGGATCAGTTGGCTACAACATTCGGGTTGACTGAGGCGCAGGCTGAGGCTGCTTCAGAGGTTGGTGGCGATCTCGCTGCGACCGTTATGGCTCAAGGCAGAAGTTATCCCGGTTCGTTTGGTGGGCCTTCAGGCGGCGGCGGAGAAGATTTGGGCAGTGCATTCGATGCTGCGCAAGGCGAGAACGCGCTTGTCAATTTGCAAAACGGGTTCGTGTCTGCGCTGTTGGAGGCGGGCATTGGTGCCGATTTGGCTGGCGATTTGTGGAATTGGGCCAAGGGCCGGTTTACGTCAGATCCGTCGTTTACTGCTGCGCAGGCAATGATCGAAGTTTATGATCAGCCTGCGTTTAAGGAGCGGTTCCCGGCTATTGATCAGATGCGGATTGCTGGACGGCGCGACGTACCTACACCGTATGAATATGTGCAGCGAGAGAAGTGGTTGTCTGGCGAATTGAAGCGTTACGGCATGGCGGATTTGGGTGCCAATATCAATACGGTTATTACCGATACGTTTGTTAATGGTGTGGGTACGGCGGAGATTCAGGAGCGGTTGGCTGGTGCGGCTCGTGTAATCTTTGAAGCCCCGGACGATGTGAAGCAGACGTTTATTGATTGGTATGGTCCGCAGGGTGATGCGGCTTTAATGATGACGTTCCTTGATCCAACAGATAATTGGGGTGGCGATTGGGTTGAGGTCAAACGAAACATCGAGACTTCTGAAGTTGGTGGTTTGTCGTCCATGATCTTGGATAGCAGGGTTGCGAAGGAGCGGGCACGATCTATTGCTGCGTTGGGGCTTCAGCAGGGCGCTATTTGGGATAAGTTTGCTACGTTGAAGGAACAGGAGAACTTGTTTATTGAACGCGCTGGTGAAACTGATTTGGATTTGATTTCGCATGGTTCTGCTGCCGAGTTTGGCGTAGAAGGTGAAGAGATTGGTGGCGAGTTCCTGTCTGGATTTGAATTGTCAGATATATTGGAACGTAGGCGGGGTACCCGTGCAGCAGAATTTGCTGGCGGTGGTGGTGCTATGATTACTGGATCGTCTACAGGGTTCGGAGCGGCTAATGCCTAGAGTTCAGACAGCAAAGTCGAAGGGTAAGGCTAAGAAGATGCCTTACAAGAAGATCAAACGGAGGAAACGTGTTTAATCGAGATGTTTTTGAGAGGGCTATTGCGACGTTTATACAAGCATTTCTTGCTGTATATGTCGTTGGTAGTACCGATTCGCTTAAGGCTGCATCGGTGGCTGGTGCGTCGGCTATATTGAGTTTCACTAAGTCTATGATTGCTAGTCAGTACGGTGACGGATCGGCTTCGGCTGTGTCGTGATTGAATGGGTTGGCTTCGCTGGTTTAATCGGAGCCGCCCTGATCAGTGGTGTCTTTGCTGTTCTTGCGTCTAGGTATAGGCGTGAGAACAGAGAGCAATATCAGATCAATGCGATCAAGTTGTCGGGTGTTGCTGGTGACATTTCTGAGATATGTAAAGATATTCGTTCGGTGCGTGAATGGCAGCATAGACACTTGGAGTGGCACGCCGAGCAGAAAGTGTGATATAGTAATAAACACATAGGCCGCTGTGTGCCCTCCGGGCCGGTGAGTGCTTATCCGTTGAGAACGCCCACGCTCTCGATGAGTAGATAGTGGAGACTGAACCAGATCGTGACGACTGGGGATGTTCTTTATTAATGTCACCCACCGCACATTCCCTCCGTTTGTGCGCGATTTAGGCAGGAGAGACATCATGGCAGAGGCACAGGAAACCGGTATTAAGGAACTGCGAGAGGCAGCCGACCGTGGTCGGAAGGCATCGCAGGAACTTGACGAGATGAAACGTGAAATGGCGTTTCTGAAGGCCGGTGTGGACACTGATACGAAGGCTGGACAACTTTTGTTTAAGGCTTACGACGGTGATTTAGATCCTGATCTTCTTCGGATTGAGGCAGAGGAGTTGGGCATCTTAAAGGGTGCTGATCCTAAGCCTGAACTCGAATCGGAGGTCACGGAGGCTGATACGCAGGTTGCGCAACAGCGCCGGGATTTGGTATCCGATCAGGTTCCACCTGATACTTCGACGGAATCCCCTTACGATGTTGGTCACAGGCAGTTTAAGGAAATGGTTGATGCTGGTCGTCCGGTGGATGATGCGGCAGCAGCGTTTGTTTCAACTGTTATTGAGGCTGCGACATCGGGTGATGAGAGGGTTCTTTCTAGGTAGATGCCTACCTATGTTTACCGCTGTTCGGACTGCGACTTTCTTTATGAGAGATGGCAGCAGATGTCGGATGACGCGGATGAGGTTTGCGAGGAATGTGAAGGGTCCGTTCAGCGGGTTCTTCAGTCTCCGCAGATAACGCCGTCGTCTATGCCGACCCGGATGAATGCTGTTCCCCCTAAGAGGCATGAGCCTCAGTGGGAGAAGGGTAGGGCTGGTGAACGCAGGGTTGATGGTTCGTTTGCGCCGTATTTGCGGCCATCGGATCAAACGCCTATGGGTGTCAAAGAGTTTGCTGATAATCGCTCCAAATATGAGGGTCATTTGCGGAAGGTTCGGTCGGGTAACACCGGCTAGTTCATTACCTTCTACTCTTTTGGAGATTTATCATGACAGTTAACCCTTATTCAGGGAAGGTCACTACATATGACCTGACCGTAGGGCAGAAGATTGACATGGACGAACTCATTTACATGATTTCGCCTGTCGATTCTCCCCTTATTAACGGTGTCGCTTCAGATGGACGCCAGATTTTGGCTTCGTCTGGTACGACGGAGACTACGTTTAAGTGGATGGATGAGGAACTTTTGCTTCCTCGTGCAGCCGCTAGCGCAGTCAACTCCAGTACGGGCACCAGTGTTACTACAGTTACCGTATCAACTACGGACATTTACAAGTTTCAGGTCGGTGACTTGCTCACCATCATGGATGAGGGTGCTGCCCAGCACGGTGCAGTCCTTCTTGTAGATAGTCTCGTACTTAGTACGGGTGTCATGACCGTTTCCGGTTGGGCAAACCATGGAGACCAGACCGCTATTGCGGTAGGTGACATTGTTACCTGCCTCGGTACCGCTTTGGCTGAGGGTTCCGATCCGGGTACGGCACGTTCGGCTGATCGCACGATCCGCTCGAACTACACGCAGATTTTCGGTCCGACTCCGATCTTCATGTCGCGTACGGAGCAGCAGATCAGTCGTTACGGTGTGAGCGACGAGTTCGCCAAGCAGGTTTATGGCCGCTCGGTTGAGAACGTCATCACCCGTGAGCAGGCTTACCTATACGGTCAGCCCATCAACGACACAACCAATAAGAAGAGGTCCACTGGTGGGCTGTCTTACTGGTTGACGAGCAATGTTGATTCGTCTAGCACTACGCTGACGACTACCATCATTGATACCCAGTTGCAGGCTTGCTACAACGCTGGTGGGATTCCCAATCTTTTGATTGCGAACCCGGCATCGTTGGCGACTCTGAACGACACGACCAATACCGCTACTGTGCGGCACACGTTTGATGATCCGCGTCGTGGCAGGCAGTCGGTCATGTCGATTGCCAGCGAGTTTGGCGAGATTAGCGTCGCGCGAAACCGTTGGGTCAACGCCGAAACTGCGTTCCTTGTTACCAAGGAAAACCTCCAGCGTCGTGTGATTCAGCCACTTGTGGTTGAGGCACTCGCCAAGACTGGTGATTCTGACAAGGTGCAGATCCTTTGCGAAGAGGGTTTGCAGGTCAAGGGTCAGCAGCACATGGCTTACTTCAGCGGGCTGACCGGTTATACCGGTAGCGCCTGATAGTCGATTGGTAGCAGGGGGCGGGATTGTCCCGTCCCCTGTAACCAGTTAGGATCCTTATATGCCTACTGTTGGTGATGCTGTTGTTCGTACGAAGCGGTTGTTGAATAGCAATACGCGTACCGAGTTGGATGCGTTGGATGCTGCTGTTCTTGTTGGTGATGCGACTATCAATTTGAAGTATCAGACTGATGGTATTAGGGCTGGGTCTTACATTTCTGTTGGGGATGGCACTAACCCGGCTGAAGTAATGTATGTGCATTCTCGTAATGGTGAGTATGCAACTGTTCAGCGTGGGGTCGATGGTTCTGCTGCGTATGCGTGGCCTGCTGGTACTACTATTGAGGTGGAGCCACGGTTCGCTGAGTTTCAGATTTTGGAAGCGGTGAGAGATTCGATTCGTGCGTTGCCTGCTAATTTGTTTGCGGTGTCTACGATTAGTCCGACGGTTTCTTCTACTACCGATAAGGCAGTTAACTACGATTTCTCTAGCACAGGGTTTCTGTATTTGTTGCAGGCTTTGAGGACTCCTCGGTCGCAGCATGACCGGTGGATTAAAGCCAATGTGAAGGTGTATAAGAATAGCAATACAACAGATTTTGCTGATGGTTATGCGATTGTTGTGCGAGAAAATTTGGAGAAGGCAGTTACTCTTCAGTTGACGTATGCTCACCCATTTGTAACAACCACTTTAGATCTGGGTACTGATCTTGTATCCACTGTTGGTATGACGGCGACGATGCAAGATATTCCAGCACTAGGAGCAGCATCATCTCTAATGCTGGGAGAGGAATCGACTCGTCTGGATCTTCATGCTGCTGGGGATTCTCGTGTAGATGCTGCAATAAACGCGGGTGATCGTGCACGTTATTCGTTGGTTCTTCAGGCTCAGTTTGATCGTCGGATATCTCAGGAGGCTCGTCGTTTGATGGCGGAGTATGGCGTGAAGATGGATGCCGCAGTCTCCTCTGTGTTTCCAACGACACTACGTTAGACAATGGCCCTCCACCAAACGGTTCGTGATGCCCTGCCTGTAAGGCTTGGGGATCGTAAATACAATATTGATGTTACACGTTTGGCGCGTGCGACGATAGATCCTATTCGGCAGGGGTTTGATACGCAGGGTACGCCGGGTGAGCAGTCGTTGAATCAGGCTGGGGTGTGGAAACGTAGCCGTGATGATTGGGAGTTGGGTGCTGGTCAGCGTGAGGCTGATACACCTGAGTCGGGGTTGCGTAGGTTCTTTGAGTCTACTGGTATCAACCCGTGGGTTAAGAATGAGTTGACGTTGCTGCCTACTACCGCTAGGGAGCATGTTTCTACAGCCTCCAACTTGTATATGGAGACTGCTTCTACAGGTGGCAGCGATTACATTTATGTTTGCGATGGATCAGATGTTGCTTACTCCACTGATAACGGGGAGAACTGGTCTACGTTAACTACCCCTGCGACAAGTACGATTCTTGGTATAGCCAGCGACGGTACCAACGTATACATAGCAAGCACATCTGAGGTGCAGAAGATCGCTGGTATCACAGTGGGTTCAGGTACCGGCAACGTGTGGACAATGAGCGGTATGACTTCCGGTGACGGTGTATGGGTTGCTAACGGGTATCTGATCGCTTCTGACGGGCCTCGTTTAACGGTGCTGCCATCTACTACTGATGAGGCGATATCCAATGATATCGTTTCAGCCACGTTTAGTCAGGTAGATACTTGGTCGTCGGTGATTGGTACACCATCTGGTATCTATGCGGCAGGTGTGCAGGGAAACAGGTCGCGGATCTATTTTATCGGTATCAACGATTCGACTACCGATTTGTTGGCCCCAGTTATTGCTGCTGAATTACCGGTGGGTGAAACAGTCAATGTGTTGGCTGAGTATGGTGGTCTGATTACGATTGGGACGAGTAAAGGGTTCCGGTTGGCGCAGATAACAGGCGGCGGGTTTCTTACTTACGGTCCTCGTATAAATATTTCTGGTGGGACTGAGGTGTTGGAGCCGCAGGGTGAGTTCATTTGGTTTGGTTGGACGAATTATGATTCGTCGTTTGATGCGACTACCCGTTCGGGTCTTGGCCGGATCGGGTTGGCGGAACTTACCGATGTGATGGTGCCTGCGTATGCGTCTGATCTGATGGCTGAAGGCGAAACAGGTACGGTGCAGGGCGTGGTGACTACATCGTCGGGTATCCGGTTGTTTTCGGTGTCGGGTGATGGTGTGTGGCAGGAGCAAACCACGTATTTGGGTACTGGTACGATCAACGAAGGTAGATTCAGGTGGGGTACTACTGAATTGAAGTCTGTTGTGTCTGTTGATTTGAGACATTCGGCTTTGCTTGCCAGCGAATCAGTTGCAATATCGCTTACAAGCGATGATGGTAGTACCGCTACTGTTACTTCTGACACAGATGGAAACTATACGCCGGGTATACAATCTGTGTCTTCTGTCAGCGGCGAATACATCGCTCCTCAGGTCACGCTGGCAGGTCCGGGTACCTCCACCCCTACTTTGCATCGGTGGACGACGAGAGCGATCCCTATGCCGTTTGTGGCAGAGGTTATTCAGTTGCCTGTCGTGTTGACTACGCAGACACGATACGAGAACCGGGATGTTTACCACGACACTTACGACGATTACGCTTATATACGGTCATTGTTGGAGAATCGGTCACTTGTAACATTTGAGATGGGTAGCGAATCTAAAACAGTTTACGTCGCTGGCGTATCATACGAGCAGGGTGCAATATCTAAGTGGTCTGATAGCCACAATTGGTTTGAAGGAGTGCTGACTGTTTCCGTTGTTACGGTGCAGTCGTGAGATTCTTTCCGTCATACAACTATGGTGGGCAACGTAAGAACGTCCAACGCATAGGTTCCGGTGGCGCGTTAGAGATCAAAGGTTCCGGCGATCCGTATATCAAAATGGCGGCACTCACCACGGGTGCGGTCATCCGTTTCTACACCGGGCACACAGACGAATACGTCAACGGGTACATAGATATAACTACTGGTGTAGTGAGTGGATCCGACTACGGGCAGGTGGCTTGGCGACCGCCACAATTTGTTAACGAATATGTTCGCCCGTATATAGCAATGACTACTTACGACGACGGCGCATCATACGCTGCTGTTGGTTTGTGGGATACGCAACCAGATCCCAATGTGTTGGAGACTGCTACCTACTGGCGGGAGCAAGCAGACAACACGGATTACATAATTCATTACGCGAATATAAACTACTGGTATGAACCCACCGGGGTGACACAGCAAATGGTGATGGATTCTGCCGGGAATGTAACCATCGCCGGTTCACTATCTAAGGGGTCTGGGTCATTCGATATTGAACACCCAACATTGGAGGGCCACCGGTTACGGCACTCATTTATTGAAGGACCACAGGCTGATCTCATCTACCGTGGAACGGCGACACTTGATACGAATGGTTCAGCAGTAATAGATTTAGATGTAGTAGCCGGTATGACAGACGGCACATGGGAAGCGTTGTGCCGTGACCCTTGGAGTCTCGTGTCAACACCTAACGACACAATAGATTGGTCGCTCAATAGTAAGCAGTTAACGATTGTTGGTGCCCCCGGTGCAGTATGTTCATGGATAGTCATGGCTGAACGACACGACCCACATATCTATGAGTCACCATTAACCGATAATGACGGCAGCATTGTGGTAGAGTATATTCCCGAAGAAGTTCCGATAGAACATCTGAGGGTCCATGATACCAACAACGAGCAAATGGGTTGACTTAAAACTCCTACATCCACAGTTTGTGACACGGCTCGAAGCATTCTTTGCTGACGGTCGCATCGCAAACAAAGTGAAAGTAGTGAGTGCATGCAGATCGTATGCGCATCAGAAGAAACTGTACGACAAATACAAAGCAGGGCGCGGCAACCTTGCAGCCAACCCTGACTGGCTTAGGCCAGATGGTTACTTCCGTGGATCATTTCATCAGGAACAACCCGACGGATACTGCTACGCCGTGGACTTTCGCATCACTAACAGGTTGATAACCGAACGCTTCGTCACTGATATCGCTGCACGGTATGGGATACAGCCAACCGTGAAGGGCGAATGGTGGCACTTTCAGCCACGCAACGCTGACGGCTGGTTCGATGCGATCGCTGCACCTACGTTGGAACACACACCTGAACCACCCCTCGACTGGGATCGCATCCTCATACTGGTTGCCGAGATCGGATACCGAATCAACTTGTGTCCCCTGAGTAGAGGCGCACGCAACGGCGACGTTGAGATCGTGCAACGAAAACTCAATGCTTTAGGGTTTGACTCAGGTAGACCCGACGGGGTGTTCGGACGCAAAACAACGCGTGCTGTTAAAGGATTCCAGCGTGCGACTCTTCTCACTGTCGATGGGGTAGTGGGACATAACACTTGGAAGACAATGCTTTCACCGGAGGTACCTAATGGACTCTAGCCTTACAGAATTTGCACGCACCCGCGACCGGGGAGGATGGGCGTGGCATGACACATTGGATGACGACTTGTTTAATGAAATATGGGATGTGATGCACACCAATACAGGCATAGGAGAGATAACGATATTGGCGTGGCTACGTTCCAAAGGTTACAACGATGTTACAGAAGGTAAACTGAAAGGGGTTCGTATTGCTGAACGACGTTAAGACTCTTAACGAGTTTGCTGAAGAGGGAGCCGTGATGCAAGAGGTCACGGCTTTGTCGCGTCATTTGAGTAAAGCCCGCACTGAACGTGACATTCTTAAAGCGCAGGTTAAAGAACTTGAATCGCATTTAGATGAAGCCGAAACAAGAGGCCAACTATTTACACAACTAGCAGGCCACAAATATAAACCACCCACATGGCTGACTAAGAAACCTAAGCGTGCTTCCGCTGTTGTATGCACCATGCTGTCAGACACACACTTCGATGAGGTAGTAAACCCAGATGAGATAGGTGGCCGCAACGAATACGATCGAAAGATAGCAGTCAAACGGTTGCAAACCTACTTTCAGAAAGTGGTGCTACTCACCAACGAGTACATAACCGGGCTTGATTATCAAGGCTGCGTACTATTCCTTGGCGGCGACATTTTCAGCGGCGACATACACGAAGAGTTAACAGAAACAAACGAAGACACAATGCTTGGCTCAGTCATTTTTTGGACTGAACAAATCACGGCAGGTATCAACCTGTTAGCAGAACACTTCGACTATGTGCATGTGCCCTGCGTGGTAGGTAACCACGGCAGACGGTCACATAAGCCGCGACACAAGTTGAGAGTCAGAGATAACTTCGACTGGTTCCTATACAAAACATTAGAGCAACGATTCATAGATAACGACAAGGTAACATTCGATGTTGCACCGGGCGCTGACCTGCTTGTCGATGTGCAAGACACAACTTATCTACTAACCCACGGCGATCAGGCACGAGGAGGGGGCGGCATCGGAGGCATCTGGCCTCCTCTTATGCGGCTCGTGGCACGGAAACGCAACAATGTAGATTTCGATTACATGGTGCTCGGGCATTTTCATCAGTTGATTATGGCTCCATCGTCCGGGTTTCTTTTAAATGGCAGCCTCAAAGGTTTCGATGAGTACGCTGCTATCAACAACTTTGCATTTGAGGTGCCGCAGCAGGCGTTGTGGATCACTGTTCCTGATAAGGGAATTCTGTGGCAAACATCGCTGTTAGTAGACGGTTAGTTCGTTCTGATGAATGCTCAGGCTCACTCACTGGTCGTCCTCCTTGGTTTGCAGCCGCAACCGCCGACACACAACACAGTGCGTCCACACGGCACTGACA
>ENA-OREN01001253-OREN01001253.1-marine-metagenome-genome-assembly--contig:-NODE-1253-length-30569-cov-5.486324_pt1 | contig 30569 bp, 23 predicted proteins | sample MGYA00248624_ERZ508555 | MGnify/ENA primary metagenome ERZ508555 (study PRJEB26222, sample SAMN06267773) | marine metagenome | isolation source: Saanich Inlet, British Columbia, Canada | place...
CATACTCAGGTTCATCTGAGCCATCTTCACAGTCTTCCCCGCCATCATTGACATAGGAAAGTGGAATTATATTCGACTCATCATCGCACTCAAATTCAGAAGTATCTTCATACTCATAATATGGTTCATCCGCTTCGTATGGGCAATCGTAGGTTCCATCATTCACTTGAGAAAGGTCGATTACACTTCCATCCCAACATTCGAAAGTGGAAGTTTCTTCTTGAGTGATTGGGTCATAGGTAGGTTCATCATCGCCTGCCGGACAATTTGGGCTTCCGTCATTGACTTCAGAGAGATAAATATAATCGCCACTGCTGCACTCAAACTCACTGTATTCAACCTCTTCATATTGCGGCTCATCTTCGCTTTCGGAACAATCATCATTACCATCGTTAACTGCTGAGAAAGCAATTAATGTACCATCGTTGCAATCAAATGTAGCATCTCCAGAGGAGATTGGAATGCCGTTGAATTCAACAACAAATGGAGGAGCAGCCTCTTCAAGATTCATGTTCAATGACATGTCAATTCCACCAGTTCCTGTAGTCATCGCTCCGTCCCAACCTTCTTCGTCATCGACCACCGTGATTGAAGCGATGGACATCTCGGGTGTGATGGTGATGATTGTTATTGAGTTTTCAGGTTCCTCCAAGGTTATTGTCCAACTTCCATCGCTTGCCATGACACCACTCCATATTCCTTCAGATATTGGTACTCTACCAGAGCATTCCCACAAATTGATGTTCATATTCCACTCACATTCTTCAAATATATCATCAAAGTAGATTTCATCGGACCCATCATTACAGTCCATATTTTCGTCTCTAACAGATACCAAGGAAATTTCATTTCCATCTTGACAAGTATAACTGCCGAGATAATCAATATCCGATTCATCAGAACCATCTTGACAGTTTTCCCAGCCATTATTTACTTCGTCCACTGGGATTTCATTTCCATCTTGACATTCAAATATTTTTGATTCATCGCTTCCGTCATTGCAATCACTCATTCCATCGTTCACTGATGAAAGTGGAACTTCACTGCCATCATTGCACGTGAAAACACTGAGTTCTTCGCCTTGCTCATACTCAGGTTCATCTGAGCCATCTTCACAGTCTTCCCCGCCATCATTGACATAGGAAAGTGGAATTATATTCGACTCATCATCGCACTCAAATTCAGAAGTATCTTCATACTCATAATATGGTTCATCCGCTTCGTATGGGCAATCGTAGGTTCCATCATTCACTTGAGAAAGGTCGATTACACTTCCATCCCAACATTCGAAAGTGGAAGTTTCTTCTTGAGTGATTGGGTCATAGGTAGGTTCATCATCGCCTGCCGGACAATTTGGGCTTCCGTCATTGACTTCAGAGAGATAAATATAATCGCCACTGCTGCACTCAAACTCACTGTATTCAACCTCTTCATAAGTAGGTTCATCTTCTTCATCTGCACAGTCGCTAACACCATTGTTAACCAGAGAGAGATATATTTGGCTTCCATCATCGCAGTCAAAGAAAGAGAGTTCTTCGTCATCATACATTGGTTCGTCAGAGTTGTATTGACAGTCGCCACCTCCGTCATTTAGTGCGTCAAAAGGTATCATACATGACCATGGTTCCCCTGAATCGTCTTGTCCTTCAAGGATAACAATATACGTGAAGATTATTTCATCATCGCCATCAGGGCAATCTGCATTTCCATCGTTTGCTAATGAAAGTGCAATGATGTCACCATTCCAGCAAGTTATTGTTGAAGTTTCAGTTCCGGAGCTGTCGTAAATGGGTTCATCTGTACTGTCATCACAGTCATCATCACCATCGTTAATGAATGCCCAAGGTATGACGAAATCCTCTCCATCAACTTGGCAATCTCCATTAAATTCCTCCTCCTCCATGTCGACTCCGAACCAGTTTTCACTGTTGTATGTCCATTCATCCCAGTTCCACTTGCAGTCTTCTATTCCATCATTTACTTGACTAAGATTGATTGGTTCTTCTTCGAATTCTCCAGTCATTGGATTTTCGCAATAATACTCGGAGGTTTCAGTGCCGGAACTGTCGAAAGATGGTTCATCAGAGCCATCCGCACAATCTTCCTCTCCATTATTGGCGAGGCTTAGAAGAATTTCAGTTTCATCCATTTCACACACGAAATAAATTAGTTCATCATAATCAAATTGAGTAGGGTTTTCATCGGTTCCATCTGCACAATCGTCCGTTCCATCGTTCACTGATGAAAGGTATACTTGACTTCCATCTGCACAATCATACATTGAAATTTCTTCGCTTGGTTCATACTCGGGTTCATCGGAACCATCCCAACAATCATCTCCCCCATCGTTTACATAAGAGAATGGAATATCAAAATCACCATTTGCGCATTCAAAGTCAGATTCATCAGAGCCATCAGTGCAGTCTGCATTATCATCATTGACAAGGCTTAAGGCAATCAGTTCCCCATTACCACATTCAAAAGTTGTTGTTTCTATTAATTGTACCTCATCAGAGCCATCAGCACAGTCGGTATTTTCATCATTGACATACTCGGATGCAATCATTGTCCCATCATCACATGTAAAGAGGTGAAGCATCTGAGTGGCACTATTTCCATTACCCATGGGCTCACCATACTCAGGTTCATCTGAGCCATCTTCACAGTCTTCCCCGCCATCATTGACATAGGAAAGTGGAATTATATTCGACTCATCATCGCACTCAAATTCAGAAGTATCTTCATACTCATAATATGGTTCATCCGCTTCGTATGGGCAATCGTAGGTTCCATCATTCACTTGAGAAAGGTCGATTACACTTCCATCCCAACATTCGAAAGTGGAAGTTTCTTCTTGAGTGATTGGGTCATAGGTAGGTTCATCATCGCCTGCCGGACAATTTGGGCTTCCGTCATTGACTTCAGAGAGATAAATATAATCGCCACTGCTGCACTCAAACTCACTGTATTCAACCTCTTCATATTGCGGCTCATCTTCGCTTTCGGAACAATCATCATTACCATCGTTAACTGCTGAGAAAGCAATTAATGTACCATCGTTGCAATCAAATGTAGCATCTCCAGAGGAGATTGGAATGCCGTTGAATTCAACAACAAATGGAGGAGCAGCCTCTTCAAGATTCATGTTCAATGACATGTCAATTCCACCAGTTCCTGTAGTCATCGCTCCGTCCCAACCTTCTTCGTCATCGACCACCGTGATTGAAGCGATGGACATCTCGGGTGTGATGGTGATGATTGTTATTGAGTTTTCAGGTTCCTCCAAGGTTATTGTCCAACTTCCATCGCTTGCCATGACACCACTCCATATTCCTTCAGATATTGGTACTCTACCAGAGCATTCCCACAAATTGATGTTCATATTCCACTCACATTCTTCAAATATATCATCAAAGTAGATTTCATCGGACCCATCATTACAGTCCATATTTTCGTCTCTAACAGATACCAAGGAAATTTCATTTCCATCTTGACAAGTATAACTGCCGAGATAATCAATATCCGATTCATCAGAACCATCTTGACAGTTTTCCCAGCCATTATTTACTTCGTCCACTGGGATTTCATTTCCATCTTGACATTCAAATATTTTTGATTCATCGCTTCCGTCATTGCAATCACTCATTCCATCGTTCACTGATGAAAGTGGAACTTCACTGCCATCATTGCACGTGAAAACACTGAGTTCTTCGCCTTGCTCATACTCAGGTTCATCTGAGCCATCTTCACAGTCTTCCCCGCCATCATTGACATAGGAAAGTGGAATTATATTCGACTCATCATCGCACTCAAATTCAGAAGTATCTTCATACTCATAATATGGTTCATCCGCTTCGTATGGGCAATCGTAGGTTCCATCATTCACTTGAGAAAGGTCGATTACACTTCCATCCCAACATTCGAAAGTGGAAGTTTCTTCTTGAGTGATTGGGTCATAGGTAGGTTCATCATCGCCTGCCGGACAATTTGGGCTTCCGTCATTGACTTCAGAGAGATAAATATAATCGCCACTGCTGCACTCAAACTCACTGTATTCAACCTCTTCATAAGTAGGTTCATCTTCTTCATCTGCACAGTCGCTAACACCATTGTTAACCAGAGAGAGATATATTTGGCTTCCATCATCGCAGTCAAAGAAAGAGTTCTCTTCACCCAGCATAAAGTATTCTGAATTGGAGCAGAACCATTCGCCGCTCACATCGTCTTGTTCGCAATGGAACCATTTTTTATCTTGGTCGGAAAAAGGATTAACCATGAACTGATGATAAATGAGTACTGCATCATCCATCATTATACTATCACCGTCTTCCCCTTCATCAATTGAAACATATTGACGCAGTTCTATTATGTCATCTCTGAATAGATAAGTAACATTGAATATTTCCTCCCCGGAAGGGTCACTGATTACTTGCATAATGAGAACAGCATCATTCTCAGCGTCTTGTACAATCAAGTAATTCATTATCATATCGATTGAGCTATCTCCATCGATATCTTCATCTGTATTCATAGCAAAATGCCATGTTCCGCTTTCCCTGAATTCGCTCATCATTGAATTAACATCTTCTGGGCCAAAGCAAGAGTCATCATTTAGATTTGAGTCACTGTTGTAATTGAAAGCGGCTTCATCAATGCATCCAGGAACGTCTTCGTGCTTGCTAGGGTCACGAGGATACATGTCTTGTGCATTGGAAACACCGTCGCCATCTTCGTCATCATCTAGACCATCGCAGATGGAATCGCCGTCAAGATCAGAAGGTATGCTCAATGCGTCTAGTGGGTCAGAACCGCATTGTATTTCTTCTTCATCGGAATATGTATCTCCGTCATCATCTGTAGAAACTGAATCACATACACCATCACCGTTTTCGTCTATTGGTGTGAGCGAAGCAACCAGAGAATTGCTACCACATTCAGTTTCTTCTTCATCGGACCATCCATCGTTATCATCATCAGTATCTTCTGTAAGGGTCGAATCACCAGTCACAGTATCTGGCATTCCATCGCCGTCAGTGTCTGTAGTTGCCGAAGCATCTAATGGAAAAGCATCAGCAGAGTTGAATATGCCATCCCCATCAATATCGAAATCTTGGTCATCGCATTCAAAATCCCCATCAAGGTCGTCTGGGAAAGATGTATCCAATAGAGGGTTTGTTCCACAAGAGAGTTCCATTGAATCTGAGAAACCATCGTTATCATCGTCACTATCGGCAATCAAAGGAGGGTTTGAGGTAGATGCTCCATTGAGTTCATCAGGCATTCCATCGTTATCAGTGTCGTAATAAGCCGCATCATCGTTCGGGAACTTATCATCGGGGTCGATTTCTTTGGTTGCGTCGTTCAGGCCTAAGCAACCAGAAAGCGTTAGCATCAATACAATCAATAGCGTTTGAATCTTCATGTATTGTGAAGTCACTCACAAAAGTATATCTATTTTACCCAGTACTTTATTCCAAAATCTTCGCTGCCACCCGTTTCTTCTTGTCGACAAATTGAATATGCGTTTAGTAATTATACAAATGTTGAATACAACCGAATCATAATCTCATCCGCCATTATAAAAATATTCCTTAATTCAACGCCAACCACACCAAAGAGATGGGCTGGCAACTAAGTCACCAAATGGGTCTTCAAGTATGAATTCCCATGAACCACTCTCAACGGTTAACTCAGCGATGATACGCTGATGTCCGTTTTTGTCAGCAGAACCAACAGTATTTCCGTCCTTTGAATCAATTTCTCCGAAAATTGAACCTTTCAAAATAAGATGCCCCTCATCAAGTTCTATGATAGCATCACGATCGTTTCCTTCCCCACCTAAAACTTCAACCCATGCCCAAGTGCCGTTTTGGTGAAGTCTAGCAATAAGAATATCAGAAGAACCTTGACTTCTATATTCAATACCTGCAATTTCGATTATTCCAGAAAATTCCCCTGCGATAATTAATGAATTATTTACGAGGCAGGCAGATGTGACAATAATTGCATTATCGTCTTTGATCGAATTCGCAAATGGGCCTTCTTCTAAAGAGATGATTTGTTCTTTTGATAAATCATCCCGAGTGACTGAATCTATCTGTCCTGAATCACTTAATAGTATCAAAGGCGAAAGAGAAAGAACACATCCAAGAATTAGAATGGACAATACGACCATGTTATCTGTTCGCATGATTACTCGTGTTCTCGATGGAGTAAGGTTTGTTCTCCAAACATGTTCGTGTGACAGTGTATATTATTACACTCTAGACGACAAGCATGCACACGGAGCAAGAAACAAGCGCGTCTCTATGGAAAGTAAACATGGGTGCTGAAGGCGCACCGGGCGAAGTCCATTCAAGCATTGTCCCGCTAATATTTTCATTATCGGTTACCTTAGCATTAGCTTCACTTTTGATTTGGCAGATTTCATTACTTGCAGTACCAATGCTATTCTGGTCGATTTATTCATGGATAAAGGAAGATGTCAATTTGTCGGTTGACCGTGAAATCCCGCAAGTACGTATGGGGCATGCCTCTTGGGCAATGGTATGGATTATCCTTACCGAAGTTATAGTATTCGCTGGATTCTTTGCTTTTTGGTTCTGGGCACGATGGCATACTGTCTCATGGGATGGAGCTATAGCTTCGTCTTCTTGGCCCCCTGCAGATGTGCATCACAATCTAATGCTCGTCTTGTTTAACACGTCGTTACTTGTCTCTTCGGGTATCTTAGCACACCTTGCTATGCATGCTCATGATCATGGTTCATACAAAAGAACGCGAACTCACTTGTATTTTGCAATATTTTTTGGCGCACTTTTCTTAGTTGTTCAAATCTATGAATATCTTCACATTGGATTCACTTGGAAGAGCCATCCATATGGGACCGCATTTTTCTCAATAACTGGTTTGCATGGATTGCACGTGGTTGCGGGAATAATTGCCTTGGGAATAATTACTTTCCTTCATGGAAGGGGATATTATGACAATGGCAGGAGAGATTCCTTTCAAGCCGTAATATGGTATTGGCATTTTGTTGATATTGTATGGGTGATGTTATTCCTCATTGTATATTTGGAGGTGATTTGATGAAAAACATGCGTGCTTTTACAATTATATTTCTCTCAATTGCAATGTTGATGTTAACATTTGGTTCAATTATCAAGTGGTTCCAAGAACCTGGAACTGGGGCTCATGCCGAAGTATACGATGAATTATTCTTGGTGTATTGGGGCCTTGGTTGTGCTGTCGCTGTTGCTGTTTACGGCTTCTTCCTATGGCTGGTAACTACTGAAGTAGAAGAAGAGCCCATAGATGCGCCATATTTAGGCCAAATTCCTATTGAAAGGGGGAGCGTTAAACTTTCTTGGTCTCTGACCGGTATTATCACTGTATTTCTCTTGCTTCTTTCTTCAGTGACCTTCAGTTCTATTGATTTCTTTGAAACACCCGAACTTGAAGAAGATTCATTCACTGTTCAAGTAACTGGATGGCAATATTATTGGGAATATCAATATCCGAATGGAATAAATTATACCGGTGCTGCCGGAGAACCTCTCCGTATTCCAGTTGACACACCGGTTGTCTTCGAAGTTATTGGAGGAGATGTTTTCCATTCTTTTGCTCTTCCAGAACACCGTATCAAGGTAGATGCTCTACCGAGTCGTCCTAACATTGGTTGGATTTTAGCTGAAGAAACGGGCAATTACCCAATCCGATGTTACGAATTGTGCGGTGCAGACCATGCTGCTATGATTGGGGAATTGGAAGTGATGGAAAAAGAAGCCTTTGACCAATGGTATAGTGGAGGTGAAGGGCAATGAAGCGAATATTGGTCCTTCTAGCCATCGCATTGGTCGTCTTCCTTCCAGCAATGGAAGGTGTTTCTAACGGTATTGGAAATGTAGATAATGGTTGTAATTGTCATGGAGGAGGTAGTGCTTCTGAAGAGGTCACTGTGGTCATAAGTGGAATTCCAGATGTATACAATGGTTCAGAAACTTATCAACTCACCGTGACCATAACCGGTGGGCCTAATGAGAGTGGTAGCAATTCTGGCGGATTCAATCTCCATGCAAATGGTGGAACATTTGCTCCTCTAGATGACCACACTCGCTTGATTTCAGAACCTAATAAGGGCGTTGAGATCACACATACAACCGAAGGTAATGATGTTCGAGAGTGGAATGTTGAATGGATAGCACCTATTGATGATACAAATGAAATAACGTTTAGAGCCTATGGTAATGCAGTCGATGGAGATGGTGTAAACTCTGCTGGAGACCTTTGGAATAGCCATATCGTAACAGTGGAGGGATTGAATTCAGACGGCGGGCCAATCCTTGATTTAACCAATTTAGCATGGTGGCTGATTATCATCACCATTCTTGGTTCTGTTGCTGCCGTAGTGCTTTTGATGATTAGAAATCCGGCAGTCGACAAGAAAACCGTAATGCATTGGCTAACTACGACAAATCACAAGGACATTGGAATGCTATATCTTTGGACAACCCTTTTGTTTACTCTTATTGGACTTGCTTTATCGTTACTCATCCGCATACAACTCATAGTTCCAGACAATGACTTCATGACAGGGGGTTTGTTCAATGAAGCAGTGACAATGCATGGCGCAGTAATGGTATTATTTGCCATCTCTCCAATGTCATTCGCCTTTGCAAATTACATCGTTCCAATTCAAATTGGGGCCAAAGATATGGCATTTCCTCGATTAAATGCAATGTCCTTTTGGTTGATATTATTCGGAGGACTTGTCGCGGCGAGCGGTTTCTTTTTCGGTGGTGCAGCAGATGCAGGCTGGACGTTTTACAGTCCACTTACTAGCATCGAATATAGTCCAGGGGCTGGAATCAGTTTGGCAGGAGCAGGTTTGGTTCTTCTAATTCTCTCAGTAACCTTCAGCACTATCAATTTCTTAGTGACGATTCTACAAATGAGAACGCCTGGTATGCCATTGATGAAAATGCCTATGTTCACTTGGAACATATTGTTCACAGTAATATTGATGCTTGCTGTTTTTCCAGCGCTTCTTTCAGCAGTACTGATGTTAGTGGGCGATCGTGTATTTGGGACATTGTTCTTTGATCCAAGCATTGATGGAACTACTTGGTGGTTGCACATATTCTGGTTCTTCGGGCATCCCGAGGTCTATATTGTGCTTCTTCCCGGACTTGGAATGGCAATGGAAATAATTCCAAACATGGTTAGAAGGCCATTATATGGGAGAAAAACAATCATATTTTCACTCGCAGTAGCATCAGTAATCTCAGTGTTGGTTTGGGCTCATCATATGTTCATTACAGGAATAAACCCCACATTTAGAAAATTCGAAACAATTGGAACTGAATTGGTAAGCGTCCCATTCGGACTAATTTACCTGTCATTGCTTGCTACTTTCTATCGCTCAAAACCAGATTGGAAGAAATTACCTCTTGCTTTTGTTGCAGGTGCGATAGGTATTTTCCTAGTAGGCGGCATTACAGGTGTATATCTTTCAAGTGTTGCAATGGATGTGAACTTACGAGGTTCATACTACCTTGTAGCCCACTTCCACTATACTCTTGGCTCAGTTGCTGTCATGACCCTAGGTGGAATTTACTATTGGTATCCGAAGATGTTCGGCCGAATGATGGATCAAAAACTGGGATACTATCATTTTTGGATTACTTTCATTGGAATTAATCTAACATGGATTCCACTATTCGGATTAACCGATATGCCAAGAAGAATATATTTCTATCAAGAATCAGCAGGTTGGGAACTAGCCCATCTCATTGCTAGCATTGGTGGTTTTGTTGTCTTCGCTGGTCAGTTATTGTTCTTCTACAATTTTTGGCGTAGCATGAAGCACGGAGAAGTTGCTGGTGCAAACCCTTGGGATGGTTCAACATTAGAGTGGGCGGTTTCTTCACCCCCTCCAGTGCACAATTTTGACGACTCTTTCGTTTATCCATTAACTCAAGAATCTGAATGATTTGAAAACATATTACTTTCAAATTATTCTTTTGAAATGGAGATAATATATGAATTGGTCGTTATTGACATTGATTCACCTTTCAGCAGCAGCTGTTTGGGTAGGTTCGATGATTTTCTTTGTTCTAATACTAGTTCCATATGCCAAATCAAATCTAGAACGTCTGGAATACGTTGAATTTCTAAACCATATTGGGACTCGTTTCCGTTTACTGGAATGGATTTGCTTCATCACAATTGCTATTACTGGAATTTATCTTTCTGATATTCTTGCAGGATGGGAGGCGTTTATTTCTCATAATGGGTTTTCCGGACCGCCTGCAAGTACCATCGCCTGGAAAATGATGGGAGGATTTGTCTTGTTCGTTTCTGCAGCAATTCATGATTTCTATTATGGTCCAAAGGCAATCAATTCATGGAAGGAAAAGGGAGATTGCGAAGAATCTCGTAAATTGAGAAGAAAAGCAACTATGTTTGGAAGATTCAATCTGATTCTTTCTATTTTTGTTTTTAGTTTGGGCGTAACAATTCTACGCGGCAATCTTTTCTAGGGTTTTTTTTCAGATACCATATAAGACGAATATATTCGCTCGATATACTAATCAGTAAGGTACCTACGACGGTTCACCCACAAGAGGGGATTTGTATTATGAGACGAAAAAATGCTGCATTGATGATGATGATAATGGTAATTGCTACTGGATTTTCCGGTTGTCTTGGGGGCGAGGATTCTGTCACCGTGACCTGTGGAAATGATACCGAATTAGTAGACGGAACTTGTGTTACAAAACTTAACGATGTTGAATTTACTCTACAGGGCAAGGATATGTCCTATATTGGCGTTGGTGGATCAATTGATGGTATTGTCAATCCTGACCTTACTGTTCAACCGGGAGACCGCGTAACTATCACTCTGCAAATGGGAGAGGCAAATCTTCACGATATTTCAGTTGAAGGCTACGATGTTACTACCGAGCAACTAACTGATATGGGTTCGGAAGATTCCATTACTTTTGTTGCCGATATACAAGGAGAATTTGCTTATTTTTGTAGCATTCCGGGACACCGTGCAGGAGGCATGGTTGGAAACCTCATTGTCGGTTCTTCCCAATATGGAACAACTATAATTGAAAACATCGGTCCTGCTGAGGAGGTTGATGTTGAAAACATTGCACGAGACCCATATAATATTCCCGGACCAACTGGCCGAAACACATCAACAACTGTTCATATTTATCTCGAAGCGGTTGAAGTTACAGCTGAACTCGAGCCTGGTACAACTTTCACATATTGGACATACAATGGAACCGTTCCTGGGCCCATGTTCCGAGCAAGAGTCAACGACACAGTAGTTGTCCACTTCAGCAATCAAGCCGAGAGCATGATGCATCACAATGTGGATTTCCACTCAGTGACCGGTCAAGGTGGAGGCGCAGAAGCAACAAAAACTGCACCTGGAGAGGAAACAACATTTTCATTCCTCGCCCTGCATTCAGGATTATATGTATACCACTGTGCAACTCCCGATATTCCAACTCACATCAGTAAAGGTATGTATGGAATGATTTTTATCGAACCAGAGACTCCTCTTCCTGCTGTTGACAAAGAGATATACATCATGCAAGGAGATTTGTACACCAAGTGGCGTCCAGGAACTGAAGGACACCAAGAAATGGATGTCGATGCTCTATTTGATGAAAGCCCAACCTATGTCGTCTTCAACGGTAAATTTGCAACCTTTACTGGTGAGAATACCATCAAGGCAAATGTCGGAGAAACTATGAGAATCTACTTCGGTGTTGGAGGACCAAATACGATTTCTTCTTTCCACGTAATCGGAGAGATATTTGACCGAGTATACAACCTAGGAGGCACTGAAAATGCTCCTTTGGAAAGTATTCAAACCGTAGTTGTAGCCCCAGGTGGCGCAGTAATAGTTGATCTTTCTTTTGAGGTGCCTGCGAATTACATTTTGGTTGACCACGCCCTTACAAGAGCCTTCTACAAAGGAGCTGTCGGCATCATCGAAGTCACCGGAGAAGAAAATACAACGGTTTATGATGAGAATGGAGAATGAACAGTTGAAGCGATTGGGATTCGTCCTTTGCACGGTAATTCTGTTTGCCCTCCTTACATCAACATTGAATTTTGGTGAAACGCTTGAAAAGTGTGAGAACATAACAAGTGCCGAATCAGGTGACTGTGAGGAGGGTGTGTTGGTTGATGACAATTGTACAGATTACACTATGACCTTTGAAACGTTGGATATTGAAATTGAACAAGATGAATGTGTACGTCTTCATTTCAGAAAGTTGGGTGAACAACACTTCATAGCAGATTCCCTTTTAATTCCAGAACTGAATCTATCATTTGCATTTGAATTGACTAAACCAAGCAGTGTGGAGTTTTCTGCATCGACACCTGGCAAGTATGCCTATATCAGCAGCGGGATGTGCCAAATCGACATTCCAGGTGCTGGTAATGTGGTTGTTGATTGTGCAATCTTCTGCGGTAATACAACTAATACTGAAGAAGGATATATCATTGTCAATCCCAAAAAGGAATCTACAGATGAAAATTCGAAGATTGTTAATTGAATGGTTTCATTTCACAATAAATCTTGAGTACAATAAAATCAAGAAAATTGTTGGACAGCATCCATGATTGCATCAACTCAATCGAGTTATACTGTTTGACAAACATGTTCGTTCTAACCTTTGATACGGAGGACCACTAGAGTTGACCATGCGATTCATTGTTGGACTGTGCTGTGTATTTCTGTTGTTAGTTGCTGTTCCTTATTCGGAAGGATATAGTGGAGGAATAAACAATGTGGCTGGGGGATGTACCTGTCATGGAGAAGGTGCCATTTCTGATGATTCAACAGTCACTGTTGAAGGTGTTCCTGTAAATTGGTCACATGGACAATCATATACCGTGTATGTCAATTTGAGTGGGCCAATGTCCTATGGAATTAATCAGGGAGGGTTCAATCTAATAGCTTCAATTGGAACATTAACTACTTTGGACGAATATACGCAAGTTATTGATGGAGAAGCAACTCACACCCCTGAAGGTAATGATGCGAGGTCATGGGTGTTGGAATGGACCGCCCCTAGTAGTGGGAGCCGGGTCACCTTCAACGTTCTCGGAAACGCAGTTGATGGTGATGGAATTGCAGGAAATGGCGATCATTGGGCCAAAAGTAGCATACAATTGCAATCTGCTGAATCCATTGGAAATAGCGAAAATCAGCCGAGTATTGGTGCAGAAGGATTGCTAACGATTGCAGTGAGTATTGGTTTTGCCCTCACAATTATTGTGACTATGGAGCAAATACGATACGCAATCGAGGATAACTGAGTTATACGAACATATTCGTACGAAGGTGTTCGCCGAAACGGTATTAGTGACAATTAGGTTGCAACAAATAACACACAATAAGGCCACAAGAGTTTATGGTCATGAGGGGAAAAAATGCCAACAAACAATAAATCTACGAACCATCAAATGAGAATTGAGGTTCGATTACCAAATGGGCATTGGGCTGGAGATGTTTCACGAAACCACCCATCAACTCTACTACGAATTGATGAACACATGGCATTAACTAAAGGGCAAGGCACGGGTCTTATTTCTTCAACAGAGGACCTTTCAATGACCCTTGTAGCCCACTCAGGTGTTGCTGACTTCGAGGTAGTAGAAAGTAATCGTTATCACGTCACAATAAATGCAGGTGGTGGAGGTTTCCTCAAACCGTTATTGGAATTGCAAGTAATACCAAAGACGCCATTCAGCATTAGAGACGGTTGGGTTGATTGGATTATTGAGTGTGATAGAGACAAGATGAGGAATCTCATTGAACGCTTCAAAGAGGAAAACATCCCTTATCGTCTTGTGTCGACACGTAGTTCTTCAAGTCGATTATTGACCGAGCGTCAACGCCAAGTCTATGATATCGCCTTGCGAGAAGGATTCTATGATGCCCAGAGAAAAATCACTCTTACCTCACTCGCTGAATTGCTCGGCGTTTCAAAATCAACACTATCTGCACAATTACAGCGTGTTGAAAGCACTGTGATGCATTTCTTCTCGGAAGAAATCCGTCGAAGAAGTCCCTAATTACAGTTTATACGTTTACTCAAGTAACGTATTTCCCAATTGGGCAAATCCTGAGTTGAAAATATATACTGAGCAACTATTCGTCGAACATGGCAGCCACCGATTTAGGACTGATTGGTGCAATATTGATGATTGCAGTAGGCGTAATGACGCTTTATTTTGTAAGGAACAATAAAAAATTAATGTGGAATCAACGTCTCGGTGCACATATTATTTGTTGGTTATTTCTTGCTAAGGGAATAGGTAGTGCCGCTGCATCATTCTTGATTGCCGATGGTGTTGTGTTTGCTTCTGAAGGATATTGGCAATTTACTTTCTCCTTACTTTGGCTGATGGACATCCTCTTCACTGCCGGAATGCTTGGATTATGTTTGGTATTCCCCATACCGATTTTGCGTAATAAGAAACATCTGAAAATGGCATTTACCGCAATAGCAGGATTCACCGCCTATCGGATAATAATCTTCATGGTAGGTTTTGGAGTTACAATACTGGAATTGAGCGGAATTACATATCTTATTTGTGGCATTATTTGGGGTACTGTGTATATTCGGTTCCGTTTAGCGCCAATCGAAAAAAGAAACCAGAGTACTGAGAATATCGCCTTGGCCGCTGGTCTATTATTGATTTTCCAACTTGGACATATCTGGTTTTCATGGCCAGGATTAATTTTGCGTGCCGAATATTTCTATAACTTAGATCTCATGGAAGGAATTTCTCATCGTTCAGTTGAATATTTTTGGCAAGCTTGTTATGCATTTTCGATTGGTCTTGGAATGATGCTATGCGCTATTGAAGTCAAACAATTAGTCAATGGTAGGGCAAATCAGTTTACATATGCAATGATTACATATTTCGCACTTGGATTCATAGGATATACCATCTTATCTTCTGCTTCGGATGCTTTCTGGTGGGCTTCTGGAGAACAAACACTTGCACAGATTTGGATTACCCTTACTTCATCGATGCACTTTACAATCCTTCGACCACTAATTGGAATGTATGTACTGTTGAGGTTTGGTTTATTTGATACAAGTGAAGAGATGAAACCGAAAGCAAAGATGATGGTAATTATATTGATTGTAATAGCAACATCTGCCCTGCTTGAATTAGTTCAAGCCATTGTTCCAATGAATGAAATGCTTTCAGCCGCACTTCTTGGTATCATTGTGGCATTTGGAATTGGTTGGGAAGAGCGTTCTTTTGATAATTTAGTAAATGCCCCATCGAGTATGAGAGATGGAGTTGAGGATAAATGGTACCCACATATCGAGATAAAGGAATCGCTGTTCAAGGGCCTGGATATCGGCATGGCCCTTTTGGTGTCTGCGTTCTTACTAATTGCATATTTACAATGGCAAACCAATGCGATTTTCGAGTTAGCCGTGCGTAGGGTCAATGGAGAGTGGTGATTTTGAGCGATGAAACTATTCTACAAGACCTCTTTTCTGAAGACGCCCCGAAAAAGACAATTTTCGCTCTTTACGGAGTAGTTATGTTGATGATGTCCTATCATGCGCTGATATATTTTGTAGTTGATGCAGAAAAAATCATTGCCCGTAATGATGTACAGGAGTATTCAGTTGACTTTTTAGAGAACACTTCAATTTCTACGGAATCAAGAGTTGTGGTCGATGGAGAATCCGAAACATTGGAGTTTACAGCAGATGAAAATTTGTATAATACATTCAATGGTTTTGGCTATCTCGAAATTACAGTTTCATATGCTGAAACAGGAGGCGCTCTCGGTGGCCCTTGTGATACGGTTAGTGTCGATATCCCCCCAACCGGCGCATCAGCCGATTGGCAACATCCAAGTAACATATTAGCTGGAAATAGTGATGACTGTAGCGACATAAATCTCTACATTGTAATCTTTCAGGAATACAATGGCGAATCACTAACAATTGCTGGTGGAAGCCCAGAGTCGATCGCCTCCCAGTGGACCAATAATGAGTTTGGCAGTGGTACTTTCTCTATAAATCTCAATGTTGATGCTACTTCACTTAACCCCGCCGGACCACTTCAAGATGATGATGAAGAAATTACAGTTACTTGGAATGCCCATTTCTTTAGCGTTGTTGTTGAAGAGATATAATTTCCATTGTCATAAGATGTAATGCTAAACTCTAAACAGATTCCTATTGTCTTCAAGGATTGTGTAGTTCGCCCTCACAACTATTGCATGTATCGGCCCATCGCATCTGTTTATGCAGAGAATTCAATTATTGTAATATCACTTACTTGGAAGAAAATAAACATGATGAACATAAACACTCCAATGAATTTGTGATATTTTCTAGAATCTGTAAATGCTGCAACTACTGCTGAACATCCTACAATAAACGGCATTATTGTTAATTGAGAGCCCATCGGTTTATCAAATAGAGAGTGATTTACTACTACTGAAGTAAATAGGGAGAAGGCTACTATAGAGAAAAATGCTTGATTTACAGAATAATAGTGCTTTTCCAAATCAATAATTCCTTCATCAGTTGCCTTGGGTAAGACGAGGGTTGTGAAGAAATATATTGATGCTAGATTGGTTACAAGGAACCAATATTGAAAATAGTGCCATTCATTGAGATATAAAGACAGTTCCCATAATCCCCACCAAGCGTAAACAGACCACATGGTCACAGTAACTACCCAAAGAGAATTCAGCCAATATGTTTTGACTCTCTCTCTTATTTCATACAAATCTGTTACTGCACGCAAAATATGTGACAATGCTAAACCAAGAATTAATGAACAAAAATTGTAACAAATTCAAAAGGAGACATCTGCATAGTTATCATTTGCCAATTTGAATTGACGATTTATAATCAAATGGCCCTCAGTTACAGAAATGAACGGATTACACTCCTTGTTAGAACAAACCATTGAGACATAATCTGCTATTTCTAATTGAAATTGAATCATCAGAAAGGTGTAATATGAATAAATATAGCGATTCATTCAAAACCTCTTGCTACTATGTGGGGACATGGGAAAGTGGTATCACTGGTGGGGTGGCTGGTTATTTGCCTCATCTTTATGGATTGTTGGAGCATTATATTCATTCGAAGAAATGAGTTTGATTTATGCTATTTCATTGTTAGCTGGAACATTCATCCTAGGTGTCTTAATCCTTTTTATTCACGATAGGTTTCAAACTGTTAATCCGATTCAACGAAGGTTCCCAGTGCTGTATTGGGGGCGTTGGATTGCTGTGCATCTCGGACCATTGCTGCGACAATATTGGTTTGCAAATGACCTTGAAGAAAAACCATTTAATCGAGTCACTAGAAATTGGGTTTATTCAACCTCTAAGGGTAAAAACAACACTATTGGCTTTGGAAGTCAGGTTGATTTTGACGCAGTGGGGACACATGTTGTGATGCCTAAAATGTTCAAGGATGAAAAAAGTGGCAACTCGAAATATAATCGGGTGATCGGTGAACGCACGGGAGTGAAAAACCCAGTTAAATTGGAACATTTTGTCAACATTTCAGCCATGTCATATGGTTCACTTTCTGCAAATGCCGTTAGTGCTCTAAATAAAGGCGCGGGTATGGCAGGAATTCTCCATAATACTGGAGAGGGAGGATTTTCATCTTATCATCAAAAAGGTGGCAATGTTATTTTCCAACTAGGTACTGGAAAATTTGGATGCCGTGACGATAAGGGGGATTTCTCGGATGAGGCTTTTGCAAAGATCGCTGCCCATGATAATGTTAGCATGATTGAACTAAAATTAATGCAAGGTGCTAAACCTGGTAAAGGTGGGATGTTACCTAAGGAAAAAATTACTTCTGAAATAGCTGCCATTCGTAAAGTACCAATGGGCAAAGATATACTATCTCCCCCAAGACATAATGAATTCAATGATTTAGCAGGGATGTTTGATTTTATCGACCGACTGCGCAATCTTGCAAACAAACCTGTAGGAATAAAAATAGTTGCAGGACATATTGAGGAAATAGAGAATATTGCTGCGGCAATTGCCTTAGAACCAGAACGAGGACCAGATTTCATCTCAGTTGATGGTGGCGAAGGAGGAACTGGAGCAGCGCCCTTGGTTTTGGCTAGCCATGCAGGTGTTCCAATGAAACAAGGTATTGCCATGGTTGATTGGGCATTGCGTGAGCATGGTGTTCGAGATAAAATACATTTATTTTCATCGGGACAAATAGCAACTCCAATTGATGTTGCTGTTGCCATGGCTTTAGGTGCAGATGGTGTTAACATCGCACGAGGATTTATGCTTGCTCTAGGTTGTATTCAAGCATTAGATTGCAATTCAAATCGTTGCCCTACAGGTATTGCTACTCAGGATAAGAGCCTGCAGAAAGCATTGAATGTTGAAGGCGCAGCCAAGAGGGTTGCAACTTATGTAAAAACACTTGAAAAGGAAGTATATATGCTATGTAATTCTTGTGGATATGCATCACCTGACCACTTCACTGCGGATGATATAATGGTAATTACTTCACCAGGACACCTTGATTATCTCTCTGAACTATACATGGTCTCTGCAAAGGAGGCATCTATTGAGCGTTCCAAAGCACGTGAAGTTGGACTGACAGTAGGGGATTTGAAAGTCGTAAATTGATTATAGTTCAATCGGGCATCTTTAGGAACTATGCCAGTGTTTGATATCATTCTTCTTTGATTGGCTACGAAATCCCGAATTGGTATTCAGTTTATCATCGATTTATATGGGCCAACTATGTAATGCGGGTGTTACAAAGGGTACCCCCTGATTCGTCCATAATAAATAGAATGCAATACATTGAAGAAGATTCATTTATCCTTCTGATATGGCAACATTATGGCGCAGAGCGTAGGTCAAGATAGCCTTGTCTTATCTCACTATGATGAATACAACTTGAGTAATTTGAAATTCGCATTAATTGGGCTAGCAATTATTCTTGCAGGTGTATTTACATGGGTGTCGATTGAGGGTCATCGATGCTATTGGGATAAATGGGAGGAAATGAGAGATACTGATGGCGATGGAAACCCAGATGGGGCTCCCATAGAACATGAGGGGGAAATTTGTGACACTGATATGATTTATGGGTGGGTTGCCGGAATTCCGATAATTATTATTGGAATTATTCTAATTATTTATTGGTTTAGATTGACAGGTATTAGGAAATCTGCTATGCTTGCAGAAGCAGAAGAGAATTATGAAGAAGCCATATCATTGGTAAAGAAACTAAAAGATTACAAAGTGATACCATCGTTAACCCAGAAGCGAAATGTACCCTCTCAACCAGTCCAATCTCCGCAGGTACAGCAACAGTATGCTCAACCTCAACCAACCACGACTTCTTCACCCCAGCCCTCACCAAATCCAACAATTAACGTCAATATTCAAAATATTCAACCAGATACTGGAGCAAAAAATATTCACATCCAAGATTCGGTAGTGAATGATTCCGATTTGCTTTGATTGCGCATCTATTGCAGAGGGATTGGACGGGGCCTGAATATTGATTTCAAGGGATGAATAGAGGGATTCGCACGTTGTACTGAGGGCTGACGCAGTGACTACCCTATACAATGCCCGCATTCGCAAGGGCCCCCCTTACGAATAGTTCCAGAAATAACAGAACTATCGCTAACGGTATCAAAATGAATATTGCAATGAAATAAATAAAGTACTGCAGAGTAAACCAATTACCATGAGTCACAGTAAATTGATACTAAACATCGGGGGGTTATTTTTACTCGGTGGGGCAATTTTCTTTATCATTCCCTTCTTAATGAGTCATGATGATACTACTTGGGGGATTGCTCTTGCGTTATGGTCAATCGGTTTAGTCTCAGTTATCCTCGGTATAGTCTTAGTGATTGCTGGGGTTCTCATGAAACCAGAAGCAGATGACAATACGATAACAGTTGATGAAGTGTAGTCGAACTGATTGAATATGGAGCATTTGCAAGGGGTTATCCGAATACCCATTGAAACGGGTTACCAATTTCAAAGGGCTTTCAGTGCGTCCTTCGATAGACTACCCTCTGCCAAACACAGGTAATCCTCAATGAACATTTGTTGAGGAAGTTCAATTGATCTCCTGAGGTTTCCGTTCCGATTAGAATCGTTGCTCAGTCGTAAGTGATACTATGTTCAATATCCATCGCCCACAGTTCTCTGCCGCTGCTTACATCATACGCATCGAAGTAGAGCGTATCACCGACCAATATTCCCATGTATTGTCCGGGGCTACTGCTGCCAGTGCTGCGGATATCAGCCACCTGCCAAGTTGAGGAGTTTGAGGTATCATGAGCCCACAGTTCTATGCCGCTGCTTCCATCATCCGCACTGAAGTAGAGCGTATCACCGATTAATATCTCCAAATCATAATGTCCAGTATATCCGGGGTAACTGCTGCCAGTTCCGCTGTTGATATCAGCCACCTGCCAAGTTGAATGGTTTGAGGTATCATGCGCCCACAGTTCATAGCCGCTGCTTCCATCATACGCATCGAAGTAGAGCGTATCACCGACCAATATTCCCATGTGTAGTCCGGGGTAACTGTTGCCAGTTCCGCTGCTGATATCAGCCACCTGCCAAGTTGAGGAGTTTGAGGTATCATGAGCCCACAGTTCGTAGCCGCTGCTTCCATCATCCGCACTGAAGTAGAGCGTATCACCGACTAGTATCTCCATGTTATATCCGGGGTAACTGCTGCCAGTTCCGCTGTTGATATCAGCCACCTGCCAAGTTGAATGGTTTGAGGTATCATGAGCCCACAGTTCTGTGCCGCTGCTTCCATCATTCGCAGCGAAGTAGAGCGTATCACCGACTAAGATCTGCATGTATTGTCCAGGGTTACTGCTGCCAGTGCTGCGGATATCAACCACCTGCCAAATCACATATTTGCTACAATAGGTTGTAGTATAGTCTACTTCGCCAGATTCAAGAACACCGTTTTGAGCAGTTCCTCCACCATCTCCATTGTCAAGACCCTGCATCATAACTCGGCCACCTGCAGTGCATCCCAATGATGCAGCAGGAGAAGAAATACTGGTCAGCATGGTATTCGGTGAAGCGCTTCCATCAGCGCCGTCAGTTCCATCAGTTCCATTTGTACCAGCGGTTCCGCTAGCACCATCAGCACCATCTTGGCCATCAGTTCCATTTGTACCAGCGGTTCCGCTAGCACCGTCAGCACCATCAGTTCCATTTGTACCGTCAGCACCATCAGCGCCATCGGTTCCATTTGTACCGTCAGCACCATCAGCACCATCTGCACCATCGGTTCCATTTGTACCGTCAGCACCATCTGCACCGTCGTTTCCATCAGCACCATCAGCGCCATCGGTTCCATTTGTACCGTCAGCACCATCAGCACCATCGGTTCCATTTGTACCGTCAGCACCATCTGCACCGTCGTTTCCATCAGCACCATCTTGGCCTGCTGGACCAGCGACTCCATTACAAATATCCACAGTTACAATAACTTCAGTGATATCAAGAACTCCATCTCCGTTATTATCTGCACCAATCTCGAAGGAATTTCCTCCAGTTGTGCAAGTAGTACTTGATAGAATACGGATTAAGGTGGAAACGCCATTGGCACCGTCAGCACCATCGTTACCATCAGTTCCATCAGCACCATCTTGGCCATCAGTTCCATTTGTACCGTCAATTCCGTCAGATCCATCAGCACCATCAATTCCGTCAGATCCATCAGCACCATCAACTCCGTTTGCTCCCAAAGTACCATCAGCACCATCTTGTCCTGCAGGACCTGAAACGTCGATTATATCCCATCCACTACTTGTGCAGACTTGGAATTCTGAATCGGCGTCAACATAATACAATCGGCCGTCTGTTGCTGAATCGCAAGTAGGTAAATCAGCTGCAGTTGAAGCAAAATGAACTTGCCAATCATCAAGAGTTTCTACTGGAGTTTCATCTTCAACTGGGTCATCACTCCCGAAACATCCGGCGAGAGAAACGGTCAACATCATCAAGGCAAAAAGAACAGCGTGTATTTTGTTCATGCTCTGTTGCTATGACTGATAGTTATTGAATACTGTGGTTTCGTTCCGAACGGCCCACAGACTTCCTAATTTGTTAGACTAGATAAACACGATTTTTCAATGTCTGATTGTATAGCTAAGGGGCTTGTCAAAGGGTCTACCCTAACACCCTTTGCAAAGTTAAATGGTGATCGAAGGGCTTGCAGTGAGTCTTGTCAGACGCTACCGTCGTGAACGTATACGGCTATAACCGGAGCCCTTGTGAATGAACTGGATTCAATTATCTGCTGTAGCGTTGTATATCATGACGGGCGGTATTGGTCTATTACTCCCATCAGTAGAAACTTCAGAAATTGTGGTGACATGTTCACAGCCCTCAGTAATTTCACCAAATACTGTATGAACTCCGTCGAGGTGTGATGGATTACTATCCTCTGGGACGATGAAGAATTGGCTCCCGCCCGTGTTTGGATTGCTTGTTTTCGCCATGGAAATCACGCATGAATCGTGAACAAGACCATTGTCCGCTTCGTCAGGCATTGTCCAACTACTTTGATTACAAGCTCCCTGGTTGCTGGCACTTTGCCCATTGCAGTAACCGTACCAATCTGCAGCATATCCACCTGTACCGTCATGGTTCTCAAAGTCGCCACCCTGAATCATGAAATTGTCAATGATTCTGTGAAAGTGAGTCATGTTGTAATTCCCTGCAATTACATGTTTTTGCATGTTATCTGTATGAATGGGTGCGGCTGTATGATTCAACATGATTCTAATGGTGTAATTTGCTGTTGCATTCTCAAGGTTTTCTCCATGGAAAATATTCAGTGTGATATTGCTGTACGTTCCATTAAAGGTCCCACCATAATCAACAACATCATCTTCATGTGTAGTGTCTTCTCCTTCTTCTAAACATCCAGGTAGAAGTACAATTAGTATGATCAATAGTGCTCTAATTTCCATGCTATCAAATTTGGCGAATCAGTGTCAAGTAATGAATGATTCCACAGAAATTGAAAGGGTCCCTTTGATTCAATCTCATTTATTCATAGATTTTGATCCAGTTCACGCCCCAGTTCGTGCAAATCAATTTTACCATTGCCATTAATGTCCAATAGTGAAACAAGATCTCCGATATCAATAGGGGATAAACCTTCAATGCCTACTGATTTCAAACCATTCATTAATTCAAAATGATCAATAGTTCCATCATCATTCAAATCAAAGGATGAAAATAATTCGGTATGAGAAGTATTAGTAACCACAATATGGCGTTTCAATAATGCAAGCGCATCTAAAGCAGCCTTGTTGTTGGTAGAGGATATTCGATTCTGGAAGATTCCTTCACTCGATTCTTGATTCGCTTCATTCTCTAATGCGACTTTTTTAGTTACTCCAATAATTAATCCACCTAGGGCAAGAAATGCAAAAGAGATAGTCCGGAAACCCAAACCACCCTCAATGGGCTCTCTATCAGTAATCATCACTTCATGCGAAGCACTGACATTGAAGTCCACTGTTACTTCATTGCCCCCGGGATTATAGGTTGCTTGGAATGTTAAAGTTCCAACATAATGCCAATCGCCAGAAGTTGCAGAACTAAACTCAATAAGGTCGCCTCCACAAGCAGGAGTCCAAATTAAATCCCCCATGTTAAATGATGACTCATAGTATAAGTCAACATCCACCTCTTCACAATTATTGTGCTTAGTATAAATGCGATATCCCTCGTTATCATCTTCAACATTAAATGTCCCTTCTGTGAGGGTCATGAGGCCATTTTCTTCAGCATCGTAAAAAAACAATTTTGAACTTGCTATCACAAATAATATTGCGCCAATTCCCATTAGCGAAATGAGACAATTTTTCCAATCAGAACATCGTTTTCTTCCATAATACAATATCATTAGGTTGAGTAAATAAACTTCTCTCATGATTCATGTGTTCAGTGCTTATGGGTCTAAAAATGAAGGATGGCATAATCAATTTTGCCAATTTTTGCGTTAGCCAGTTTACTCGCTAGCGTTCCGAAAAGCCCACTGAACCCTTGAAAATTTACGAACCGGTTTATTAGATGTTGAAATTATTTGGTTTTGGGGGGTTTCCAATTTGCATATTCTAAATGGGCTGCTTTTGGTGCGCTTTCATTTTCATCAAATTCAGCTAACCGTTGTGACAACCAAGTGAACCACTCAAATCGAGTATCCCCGCCTTCTTCTCTATCCCAAGCAATTAGATTTTCACAGACCTTATGATGGTGTTGTACCAGTCCCGAGAATAGGTCGTAAACAATGTGGAATTGAAGGTCTCCACGGAAAACCAATGCCCCCAAACTCTCCCAAGTGGTCATCACAGCGAATGCTTGGGGCCACAAATCGCCGTGGTATTCTTGAAATTTTTCAAAATTGTTGATTTCAACGGGTTGTCTTGAGATTGAGGCGACACCTGATGCAAAATCTGGCGATTGGAATAATTCTGCCAAGGATAGGGCGGCGGCACTCTTTCTTGATTTCTTCAATTCTTCAATTTGAAACCAAGAATATATCGCAGCACCAAGAATGGTTGCTAACCCAACAATTTCTGCCCATTGTGCTGCAGATGAAAGGTTCATGTCCTTTGGTATAAGTCTCAGTTTTAGATTCTTTCCAGTGGTTAGTTGGCCCTCGCACGTCTATTATCTGCTTCATGGTGTTACGTTGAGTTTCAATTCTCCATCTGATTTTCCAAACATGTAAACCCCCAATGAAGGGTTTTGGAATCAAGCAATTTGCAAAGTATCGTAGCCTGAAGGTCGAAGCATTCGGCCGTGTTGGCAGAGCTTTTCAATAACATCTTCTGCAGTCGAACGATCAATATCATAGCGTTCTGCTTCATTGAATACATCGAGAATCTGGGCCACGCCCCCGTTGTTTGCAGACAAAGATGCAACAATTTCCATAATGGCCTTCTCTCTATTGCGAACTGTTCCTTTCTTGCCGGTAAAAAGCGTTGTTTCATCGAAATTACCACCCATCAAATCTTCACGCCAAAGACGAGTCATTCGAACTGCTCTTTCTGCATCTTCAAGTGTCGCCACCTGCGAGAGACGAATACGGGCACTAGCTTCTGCTAAACGTGCTAAAGCCTCAAGAGAACGAGCAGTGATGGCAACGCTATCATTCGAGTCACCGGTTTGCTTTCGTGTCTCGACATAAAATTTGACGATGATGTCACGCGCCTTTTGTTCAAGATGGGGGTGGACTGTTCGCTTGGAATAAGCAATATATTTTCGGATTAAATCTCGTGAAAGGATTTCGCCGTGTTCGGGAGTTTGTTCAATACCAGAACGGGATGTCGACTTGGTTGGGTCGGGAGCACTACCTTCACTGACTAACAATTCACTGATGCCTTGCAATCGATTACTGATGATATGTTGGGCAATCATCGCGTCTTTTTCCGAGTCGGGGTCATCGGTTAACAACCAAATGATATCAAAACGGGAAACCAAAGGAGGTGCTAAATTGATTTGCGCGGTATAAGGAACTTCTGAAATTGGCTCGAAGCGCCCATTTTTAGGGTTGGCAGCGGCAAGAACTGCACAACGGGTGCGAAGGCTCGCGTTGATTCCTGCTTTTGATATCGAAATTGTCTGTTGTTCCATTGCTTCGTGCATACTCGAACGGTCGCCTTCGTTCATTTTGTCGAATTCGTCAATAGCGGCGAGTCCAAGGTCAGCAAGAACCAATGCTCCTGCCTCTAAAGTCCAACGACCATCAGCAGCAGCATCCTGGACTGCTGCGGCTGTAAGGCCAGCAGCCGAGGCTGATTGGCCCGATGTAAAGCGGCCACGGGGAGAGATTGTCGACATATAACTGAGCAATTGAGACTTTGCAACACCGGGGTCCCCCATTAGCAAAATGTGGATGTCCCCTCGGTTTCTTGTACCATCGGAATTAAGTCGTGCCACGCCACCAAATAATTGCAACATCAAAGATTGTTTCACAGGATTCATTCCGAAAATTGAAGGCGCGATGCTTTTGGTAAACAACTCGTAAATATCGGGGCGCCTTGCCAGTTCTTTAATTTCTAATTCCTCATCTTCGGTAATGACAATTTCCTCAAGAGGAATGTTTTGTCGTTCAAGGGAATGAATGCGCAAAAATATGTCGAATACAGGAGTGTCCTTTCCGCCTTTTCGTTGGGAACGTATGAATAAAACCCCGTTTGCTTTCACACGGTCGCCGGGATTGAGTTTGCCTGCCAAATCATGTTCGGCGATACAGATGATTCGTTCAGGCTGAATTCCGCCCTTCATTTGCTCAGGTAATTCTTGTAATTCCATGAATTGGGAATTGATAAGAATAGAATCTTTTTGGTTTAATTCAAAACGAGTTTGGCGCTTTGCTCTCCCACACCCTCCGTCTAATTGTTGGCATTCAATTGGTTCAATGAGTTCTTGTTCATTGGGTTGATTTACAATCATCGAATGCCCACAAGCAACACATTCGAATGTCGCCGCATAAATTCGTGGACGAACTCCTGATATTTTTGTCGTCACAGCATCGATGGCAAGCATCGTTCCAATGTCATCTGCACGCAATTGGGAGACAGTTCGAACTTGGTCGACAGGAAGATGGACTATTCGGACAAATGGATACATTGTACTGTGTCCCGCATCCAAAAGGAATTGACGTAATGCTTGGTTTGATGCATGGAAATGAAGTTCTGGGTGTTGGACTATGTCGTGGGCAAATTCATGGTCAAAACCTTCAATCACTCGATATGAAACCTCAAGTGATTGTTCATCGGGCCACATCTGTGCAAGGTTGTGAACTGATTCTGCGAAGTGGTCTTGAATCAAGGAAGTCCAACGAGCTGGAAGGTCGAATTCTTGAAGCATTTTGAGCACCTAGCAAACGCGGGATTGGCTCCCGACTTCCAAACAATATTGGCAACGGTATTTAGCCCTGACCGCGCGAAAATCCTACCCCCTTGTTTCCATTGGAAAGGTGATGGTTTGACGCTCGCCGTTTACACAGGAAATTAATGTCCACTGCCAAACAGCCATGACCGCAGATAACATGAGGAAGGAGAGCGTCGCTTGAGGTATGCCGAAGCATGCATTTGCACCCGTTGAAGGTCGAATCGAGCGTTGGGTCTTGGACTCTCCGCTTTTGGAAAACCGGCTAGGTGACCCAACAGAACGTGAGATTATCACCCACATTTCCCCCGAGGGAACCGCTTTGATGGAACAGGGAACATGCTTGCCAGTACTGATTTATTTAGCCCCATTCACTTCCTCTGGGCCTGCTCGTGCAGGTTGGAAAGCCTTCGCTGAAACTTTGCTTCAACGCCATGAGCGTTTGGTCAAATCTGGCAAAATGGAACCTGTAATATTGGTTATGCCAGATACTTTCACTACACTTGGAGGCAACCAATTCGTTGATTCTCCTGTGCTTGGGAAATGGTCGTCTTGGCTTGCACAAGCCCTGAAGCCAGCCATTCAAACGCGTTATGCAACCAATGACAAATTCGGATTGATTGGAAAATCTTCTGGCGGATATGGTGCATTGGTCAATGCCATGCTACAACCAAATGAGTGGAGTGCCATCGCCTGTCACTCAGGCGATGTTGGTTTTGAAACGATGTTTTTGCCAACCTTTGCTGAAACGTTGACTCATGTCCACAAGTTTGGCGGGGTTGCTCAGTATGTTCAACATGTTCGTGATGCTGCTACTCTTTCGGGGCCAGATTTTCATTCCTTGATGATTTGTGCAATGGCTGCATCGTATGACCCTCGGGCACCAAGTCAATCTAATCCCCTTGGTATCGTGTTACCTCTTAATGAGAAAACGGCCGCCATTGAAGAAGACGCATGGTCTCGCTGGATGGGTTTTGACCCGTTGACACTCATCGAATCGAATCATTCCGAACTTGCTAAGTTGGAATGTCTATTGATTGATTGTGGCAGTCGAGACCAATACCATATCCAATATGGAAGTCGGCGATTTGTCGAACGTTTGAAGGCGCTTGGTGTCAATCATACTTGGGAGGAATTTGATGGGACCCATTCTGGAATTGATTTTAGATTGGACACAAGTTTTTCACAGTTGTCGAAAGTGTTATCCTAGTTTCAACAAGTTTTTGAGGCGGTGAGTTCTTCAAACGCCTTCTTTTGAAGGTGGTATGGCCGAGCCCATGGACTATGCGAGTGCGGGCGTCGATATTGACCTTGAAGGGTCTGCTGTAGCCTCTCTCATCGCTTCACTGAGCGCATCCAGTCGGCCTGCAGGTACTCCTGGAGCCCCTGTTGATTTGCCCGGTGGATTTGGTGGATTAATCGAGTTCGGAGATTCTTTGCTCGCTCTTGCTACTGATGGGGTTGGTAGCAAATTACAAATTGCCTCTTTACTCAAACAATGGGGCGGAGTTGGAATCGATTGTATGGCAATGAATGTCAACGATTTGCTGTGCGTTGGTGCTGAACCAATTGCATTTGTCGATTATGTAGCGGTTCCAAAGCCCGACCCTGAAACCCATGCGGCTCTTGGAGCCTCACTGGCAGAAGCATGTCGCTTAGCTCGAGTCACTTTAGCAGGAGGAGAGACGGCATCTCTCCCTGGCATCGTTACAGAACTCGACCTTTCTGGTACTGCACTTGGCTATGTCAAGAAAGGAAACGCAATCACTGGTGAACATTTAGAATCGGGGGATGTCCTTATCGGATTGCCTTCATCTGGTGTCCATTCAAATGGATACTCTTTGGTTCGTCGCGTCATGGAACATACTGGGCACAAATATACCGATAATGCCCCATTCAATGTCGCAAGTGTTGGACGCTGTGTCATGCATTTCGATGGAAATGATGATTTGCAATTCACGCTTGGTGAAGTCTTCCTTAATCCAACACGAATCTATTGCGACCCAATTGTTGATTTATTGAATCATGCTGAATCTTCTGATTCTGATTTTTCACTCTCGGATATTCATGCTATATGTCACGTTACAGGCGGGGGGTTGTCCAATCTACTTCGGCTTCATGGCTCCTTGGGCTGGCATATTGATTCGCCACTCGCTCCGCATCCTGAATTTGAATGGTTGCAAGAAGTCGGTGGAATTGAAACACGAGAAATGTATCGAACTTTCAATATGGGGACTGGAATGATTCTTGCTGTTTCCAAGCAGCACGCTGAAACAATCTGTACTTGGATCAATGAACGCATGGTTGGTACCCAAGTCATCGGGCATGTCCATGACCAAGGGCACAAAGTTACTCACGCCCTTGAAGGCGTCGAGTTCTCACACTACTGAAGTGTGTTTCTTCTCGAGCAATTTCGTTAACAAAACGCAGATGAAGAGATTCACTCTTCTGATGCCTTTTTTGCAGCGATTGTTAGACAAACTATGGCACCAATGTAAAGAAGTGGCGCAAGGAAGTCTGTTGGGGTGTCGAAGTTGGTCCAATAGGTCAATGCCTTTTGGTTGGTCGTGACACTTGATGCAAGTGATTCTGCATCTGCATCGCCAATCTCGGAACTAGATTCTATCGAGAATACCGCTTGCAAATCATCCATTGTTGGTGCTGTGTGTTGCTCAGTGATAGGACGCATATCCAACCAGAAAGTGGATTCAGAAGAGCCCGCGATAATTGCGCCACTCAGTTGTTCTGCTTGCAAAGTAACTTCGCTACCAAAGTAAACAGGTAGGGCACCAGGCATTGCATCAAGCAAAGTATCGGTATCCAAGAGTTTTGCTTGGATGGAGCGAGTCAATGGGTCGAGCGAGGCTGAACAATCGTCAACTGCGATATCCTTCAAAGTTGAAGTTCCATCGCAGGTAATGGCAGCAGTCGCATATCCAGAGAGGTCCACAAGGTCGCCATCCATTGTCAAGAAGCCGCCTGTGGTATCGGTTCTGGATTCTGCTGTGACAAGACCAAATGTGTTTTGCATCTTCATTGGGTCTTTCCAAGAGAAGTATGAACTTCCGTCGACAGCCATCATCTCACCTTTGTCGCACGTTGAGACTTCTCCGGTACAAATCATGTAATCAGTTCCAGTATCACTGACTATTTCCGTTCCGTTGTTGACTACGCCAGAGCCGTAGTAAGTTGCATTGGATTCAAGACTGGTCCATCCAACGGCCATATTCTCTGCGTCTCCACTAGCAAGGAAAGCAACGACCGGGTCGTGCCATCCGAGCAACCAGTTGTTGAATTCTTGAGTGAGGTAAGGGGTTGTTTGGAACGAATCCATGAGGTAGGTCGGTACGAAATCTCCAAAGATTGGTGAAGATACAAAGAAACTCAATGCTTCAGCAGTATTTTCATCCACGCCATACAGCATCGAAATCGTACTGGCATTCCATGTCATTGGTGCTGCTGCTTCCATGGTCATTAAGTTCACTGGAGGAGTCATGCCGCTCAATTCTCCATACATGAACAGGGTTGCACCAGTTTGTGTTGTCAAGCCTAGCATAGGGTGATAGAGGATATGTGC
>ENA-OREN01001254-OREN01001254.1-marine-metagenome-genome-assembly--contig:-NODE-1254-length-30551-cov-5.673952_pt1 | contig 30551 bp, 23 predicted proteins | sample MGYA00248624_ERZ508555 | MGnify/ENA primary metagenome ERZ508555 (study PRJEB26222, sample SAMN06267773) | marine metagenome | isolation source: Saanich Inlet, British Columbia, Canada | place...
AACTGCGCCCGTGGATCACCCTGTGCGGCGAGAGGTCCCCATTCACGGATAGCGGCCGCATAGTCACCTCTCAGATGGGCTTCAAAACCTTTCTGAAATTCCGCAGCCGTCACTGTGAATACAGGCAGGAAGAGACAAAGAAGGAATGTATTGAGACTGCGTGTAAAAGCTAATAACTTCATAATTTGAAAAGATGAAGATGAATTATTTGTATAAAAAAAGACTAAATTTTAGTTAATTGACAACCCAATGTATATCACCATTTAGTGTATTCTGCAAGAATGGTGCACCCGGATTGTTGATGCTAGTTAAGAACGACGGCTCCGTAAAAAAACCGAAACTGATAATTTGTAAATTCGAACTCAGGTAAAAATATTAATAATATTAGCGCTTAACATAAAATATTTTTCTCGCTTCTTAAGCAATGAAACGTTTTGATGATTTGATACTTATCAATCAAAAAATTTTATAACAAATTTCAAAGTAGAGGAAGAATATCTTGCTATCTTAAAAATTTGCCTTGAATGAAAAACTGCCAACAATTATGGAAAAATTATACCTGTTTTGAACTTGACAGCGTCAAAGTCCAGTGTTATTAAATTAGTACTAATTTAGTCCTATATAAACTAAACATAAAATTGTTGGAGCCAAAGGGATGCAGACAAAGAAATCGATTAAGAAGCCGATTTGCTTCGATAACAGCTATGCACTTCTGGGCGGAAGGTTCTATGCAGACGTAAAACCGACACCGGTAGAGCAGCCTGGTATCATAAAACTGAATTACGGTTTGGCTCAGGACTTGGGTCTCGACATTGAAGAGCTTGAGCCGGAGGCATGGGCTGAAATATTCTCCGGTAATCATATTTTGTCAGGTGCTGAGCCTCTGGCCATGGTCTATGCGGGACATCAGTTTGGTAACTTTGTTCCGCAACTCGGTGACGGACGTGCCATTCTTCTTGGTGAAGTAATTGATAATTCTAGTTGTCGCCGTGATATCCAGCTAAAAGGCGCAGGCCTTACCCCTTTTTCTCGTCAAGGGGATGGACGTGCTGCACTAGGTCCAGTGCTTCGAGAATATATCATTAGTGAGGCCATGCATGCTCTTGGTATACCGACAACGCGTTCTCTGGCAGCTGTTACAACCGGGGAGCCTGTCTACCGGGAAAAAGTTTTGCCGGGGGCGATCCTGACAAGAGTTGCTTTGGCCCATGTGCGTACCGGTACTTTTCAATATTTTGCCGTACAGCGTGATGAAAAGGATCTCAGACAACTTGCTGATTATGTGATAGAGCGACTTTACCCTGAACTGAAAGTAGCAGCAAACCCCTATCTGAAGCTATTGGAAAAAGTGCTGGAACGCCATGCAGGGTTAGTCGCTCAATGGCAGATTGTAGGCTTTATTCATGGTGTTATGAATACCGATAATATGGCGATTTCGGGTGAGACAATTGATTACGGACCTTGTGCTTTTATGGATACTTTCAAACAGACAAAGGTTTTTAGTTCCATTGACCATATGGGTAGATATGCATACGGAAATCAACCGTCTATTTTACAATGGAATCTTACACGTTTTGCTGAAACGATCCTTCCATTGATTGATAAAATACCGGATCGCGCAGTCGAATACGCGAATGAAGTAATTGAATGCTACCCTGAACGGTTTCGAGACTATTGGTTGTCTGGTATGCGCCAAAAGCTTGGACTATTCATCTCGGAGCCAGAAGATGAATCATTGATTCAAGCACTGCTCGATACCATGCAGGAGAATGAAGCTGACTTCACACTAACTTTCCGCAGACTTAGTGATGCTGCTTTAACTCAGGAAAATGAAGGTTCAGTGCGGATTTTGTTCAATGATACAAGTGCTTATGACAATTGGGCTAAGAGTTGGAGAGACCGCTTATCCCGTGAACACAAAGCGCCTGAAGAGCGTTTTGAGTTAATGTCTCAGGCAAATCCAGCTGTTATTCCTCGAAACCATCAAGTTAAGCAGGCCCTCGACGCAGCAGAGGAGTATGGGGATTACGGGCCTTTCGAAAAGCTCCTGGAAGTACTCTCATCTCCCTATGAGGTACCAGAGGTTTATTCGGAATATCTGCTTCCGCCGAAACCTGAAGAACATGTTCTTCAGACATTTTGTGGAACATAGAATACAATTTTCTTTTATGATTAAGTGTTAACTTGGAGAATTAGTAATATCAAAGCTTAAAATTTAGGGCTTGACATAGAATATTTACAGTGTAATTTAAATTAGGACTAATATAGTGCTATATTTGTTTCAGCAAAAATAAATTTAAAACTTTGTGAGCTTGTTTTTTTATTATAAATGTTTAATTCACATGTTTTTTTGCGAAACATGGAAGCTGCTGTCTTACTTGAAGTTCCTGTTGTTTGGTTTAAAGTTACCATAAATTAGTTGCTGCAAAAACAGTTTTAATTATCTTCTTCATATTTCTAAAACCTGAGTTTTCAACTAAAGATGTTCAATTTCAAAGATCTTTCTGACAAAGCAGAAAACTTCAACGCTCAGGACTATTTGCTCTCTCCTGACAAATTTTTTGAAAAAAGAAGGACAACGAAGAAAATTTATGTTTTTGATTTACGGAGTTCAAAAGATTTCGAAGAATCTCATCTTCCAGGAGCCCACAATCTGCCTTTCGAACAATTCGAGGACTCAATTTACCAGATGCCTTTTTCAGATGAAATTATGCTTTACGGAAGCAACAAGAAGGAAACATTTTCCGCAGCAGAGATTCTTTTTGATCACGGATTCGAAAGATTTTATATCATTGATTCCTATGACTCTTTAATGGGCGGTGTTGATGCTTCTTATATCAACCTGAGTTTAAAAGCACAGGAGAATATTTCAAATTATCTCAATGTTTCTGTGGAAAAATATCAGGGGATATTACTAGTTGTTGTTCCAAAAATGGACCGCAAGGCAAACTACAGTATTCAATTCATCGATTTAAAAGATAGTCACCCTGATAGCATTTCAATCGAATATGAGATGTTCAACGTGTTAGTCAGCAAAGATACTATTTCTTACTTGCATGGTACTGAGATTGATTTGGATGATGAAGGTGAACTGGTAGCGTTTAATCCAAGTATGTCCATCATCAAGTTCGATGGTTCAATAGAACAACAGATTCAGCAAGTTCTGGATGAAGATGTTAATCCTATGGTAGCTTCACATGGAGGTGTTGTCAGTCTGCTGGAAGTTAAAGATCAAAATGTCTACCTTGAATTCGGCGGAGGTTGTCAAGGTTGCAGCATGATTGATGTTACCTTGAAGCAGGGTGTTGAAGTAATGATTAAGGAACAGATTCCTGAAATAATTGCAGTCTATGATGTAACGGATCATGCAGGCGGCGAAAATCCATATTACCAGCCTTCAGCAAAATAATTCCACAACAACTTATAGAGTTAGAAATAAGGTTTTTCTAAATATGCTGGAAATACAGACTTCTGCTTAACCTCCTAAAATGAGAAAAAACTGTGAAACAACTACACCGATCGGATCTTTTTAGTTGGTCTGTATTTAATGAAGAACGTAACATTGATTTCAATGGGACTTTATGGCTCAGACCTTCTGGCAACATACTGATTGACCCTCTACCGTTTACAGAACATGATATTAATCATCTGAAAAGTTTAGGCGGGGCTGCGCATGTAATAATAACCAACTCTGATCATGTTCGCGATGCTGCAGAAATTGTATTATTAACAGGTGCAAAATGTTGGGGGCCTGTTGCAGAAAAGCATGACTTCCCTATAACCTGTGATGGTTGGTTGAGTGAAGAGGAACAGCCAATAAAAGGCATTGAGGTTTTTTGCCTTAACGGTTCTAAAACACCAGGGGAACTGGCTTTACTGATTGATGATAAAACTCTTGTTACCGGAGATCTCATCCGTGCCCATGAGGGGGGTTATCTGCGGATGCTTCCAGAAGAAAAATTGCAAAATCACGCGCTAGCACTTGAGTCGATAAAAAGAATGGCGTCTATAGCAAGCATACAGGCAGTTATTCCGGGAGACGGTTGGCCTATCTTTAATAATGGACACGAAGCGCTTGTGACACTTTCTCAGAAAATTTAAACTGGGCTGCTCTAAGCAGGTCTATTATTCAACTTCCTCAGAGAACTTCAAATATTGTCTGAGACAATCTCAATTTTTGCCCAGGCTTTTTTAAGATTTTTCAGCACTGAATTTTGGTCCTTTCCTTCCGCAAATATAAAACCCAGATAGCGTCCACCTTCCGGAAGTGGTTCTAGGATTCCACCGCTTTTGATTGTTATCTGCAACTCAGTTATACCCTTCACAGCAAGTGCTGCTTCAGTACCACGAATTTTTCTTAAGATCCCCTTATTGTTAATCGGCATCATCATCACGCCTTTTACCGTTCCGCTAAAATTTGTCTTTTCAATGTTTCTTCCGAGTGCAGAACGCAGGATCAATTCTTCGAGACTCATACCTCCTTTGAATTCAAGGACTTTAGTACATAAGCCTCCGATGCTCCTAGCAGCACATTCAAGAATGAAAATTCCATTTTTATTTATCCTGAATTCTATATGAACTGGACCTTTGATAATTCCAAGTGCCTCGACTGCAGTTTGTGCCGTTTCCAACAGAGACTCTTCTAGATGCTTATCCAAAAGTGTTGGAGTAATCAAAATTGTTTCCGGAAAAGTGGGACCGTCTAGTGTCTCAGGTTTGTCAAAAATTGCTAATTCCTTTAATTTACCTTTACTGACTATCCCTTCAAGGGAGACTTCTTTTCCTGGCAAAAATTCTTCTACCAGCAACCAATTTGCTTGTTCTCCTCCACGTTTTATAACTTCCGCTTGTGCAAGTAGTTTTGACAACATTTCAAAAGCTCTCTTGAATTCCTCAATACTATTGGCAAGCACAACGCCTTGACTTGCAGAGAGAAAAGTTGGTTTTAAAATACATGGGAAGCTTATTTCCTTGAGATACTCCTGTGGTGCCTGGTGAACTGAAAAACGTTTGAACCACGGTGATTTAAGACCGGCATCTTTTAATGCATTACGCATTAGAAATTTGTCTTTTGTCAGTTTGACTGATTCTAGGGAATTGTGTACGAGACCTAAAACTTCACTTAATCTTGCCGCTAAAACTATGGATTCCTCATCAACTCCTAGCACTGCTTTCAAATCGTGTTTAACAGACCACTCACGAATATTATCTAGATGCACCCGCCAATGCTCAAAATTCATTGTAATGACGTTATCCGGATAATCTTCACTAAATACCTGAGACTTGTCTGTTAGAACCAGTACTTTTAGCTCCAGTTTAGAAACTGCATCCATGAACGGACTGGTCCTGTAACTCGCAGAAGGTATGATGAGAATAACAGAGGGATTTGCTTGATTCATTAGTTAGTACAATTAAGCGTATTTGTTAAGACAACTTGGAACCGGAGGTATACCACCGTTTCCTGAATTTTGCAACAAAATTGAGTGTGGTATTTTACGTTAACTATGGTGGGCAACAAAGCCTGTAGAAGAATTGGAAGATAATTGGATTTGGGAAATCCTCTCCTCAACTTTTGAGTTTTACCCCGAAATGGAGTTCGGGGCTAGCACTGGGTATTATGGTCTAATTATGAATCGTCATTTGGATTATGCTCAAGCAGCCTTATTGGTTACATTGGTAATATTGAAACTTTCAGAATTAAGGTGTTATTAATATGTCAAACTTAACTGCTCAGCCAGTCAATATACGATTAATTCCGGAGTATTTTCCAAGGCCGGCGCTGGTTTCCCAACTCCATCCTTCACTGCAGTTACAATCCGGTACATGAGGTGCTTTTTCCGGAGGAAGAACTTTTATCTTACGTCCCTTGGCTCGGAAATCCTTGAGTCCATCCAGAATCTGTTCGCGGAGTATGATCTTATCTTCGATCGATTTTGCCGCAATCTCACCCTTAGTATGAGGGCCTCTTACTACCGGTTTATCGGATTTAAGGTACATTTTTCTCATATCATATTTATTTTCTGATGGAAAACCAGTCGTCTGCCGATTCTCGTTGCAAATTATTTCCAGTCTTTTTAAAATCCATAGAAAACCATGGCAGATAAGAATTATCACTTCCAGCAAAAGCTGACTATCCGTAAATTTACGTAGAAGTCCTAGATAAAATATTTTATTCAATTAAATCAATTAGTAAAACATTTAAGAATTTAGTTTTAAGTTCTCGATTCTACTAAAAAAAACCAACTATACTAATAATCCAACTGGTATTAGTTGTTTTTCCTTGAGATTTTGATTGGTGAGGTGTTTTACCAAAAATTCCGAGTTATTATACGTTTTTCGTTTCAATTATTTCAATCCTGAGTCTGTTCCATTGACGGCAGTGTTGTTAACTCCAATAGTTGTACAGGCGGAGTTAGAAAATTCTGCTAGAATCGCTGCTCTATATTTCTTAGACTCCGGGAGGACAATTGTCCCCCGATGAGTTTTTTCCCAGGCAGGAATCATTTCAGTATTGGACTCCAAAGAAACGTAACCTGAATGAAAAGGCGCAGGGAACTGTCTGGTTTATGTTAGATCTTCCTGAGTCGTCAAAGAAGCGTGTGATTGAGGTGCGGAACTTAAATATTCTTTCTTTTGAGGCTTTTCTCAAAAGAGGGAATTCAGAAGTTATCGTAATCTATGAATATGCTGTTAATCTAAGTCAGTCCCTTTATTTTACTGTCGACAGTAATCCCGGAAAGAGTAAATTCCTTTTTATTGCTAAGCAGAAAATTGGTAGACTGATCTTGGGTTTCGAGAGTCAGAAAGTGAGAGGGGAAATGTTGGACCGCAGTCTTCTAAAAAGGTGGCAGATGAAAAACAGCCGGTATAAGCGGAAATGAAGATTCTGCTGAAGCACCAAAATGGATGCTTGTGATAAATTATCTTACAGTTTCTATTGGAATTTTAATGGCAATAGCTAATTTTTTTATCCAGTAAAATACCCGAAACGGTTTTCGTTGGCACTTTATTTCTTACTCCCTTCCTTAACATCAGTTTAGGACTTGTCCTTCAGAGGATTCTATTTCAATTCCCGCAACCCATTGTCCCTGGAAATTGTAATTATTTTCTTCCATCTGCTCAAAAAACCATTTTGGATCATTTCCTTCAAGATGAATTTTGTGGGCCTGTTTGTCCTTGAATACCTGTGTGTAGAGGAATACATTTTTCTGTTCAGCATTTCTGCAAACAAAAAATTGATCCATTCCACTTTGGTTTTCAAGACATTTGTAACGGTAATCATTGATCAAGATCTCAATTTTTTCGAGATCTCCCTCAACAACTGCTGTTACATGTACGACGTAACTCATGTGTATAAGTTTAATCAAAGATTATATTTGAGGTCTTCATCAAAAGTGCATAATAGCAAAAAATCATCATAACATTTCATTTTGAGCGAAGCGAAAAATCTTAATGATATTTGTGAGCTACTTTATAGAGTAACCAAACTTGCTGCTTTATGCGATAAAACAATTAGTTAAAATGTCTTTTATTCAAAAACTAACGATAGCCGAGTTGAATCTTTCTTTGGGCAGAATTCACTAGCTGTTAGTCTCAAATGCAACAACAGCTTTAATTCTCACTGCTTTAATTACAAGAAAGCAAAACAGGATTTTGTAGTCAGCAGAATGAATCAGCAGAAAAGTTTTAGGCTCTTGCTGTTAAAAAATATCAAAAAGCGGCAGTAATTAAACTAAGAAGCAATTCATACAATTTTCAACAGTATTTCAACTAAGAAACAAATTGACTCCGGTTTACACATGAGCTACATTTTAGCATTTATAACTGTCAGCTATCTGAAAGACGAAAATGAAAAATCGTTATGGATTTGGAGATAACGCACCTGGAAATAACAGCGTTTCTAATCTAACTTCTTCAGCATTAAAAGGAATAGTGAAAACTCTGCCACTCAGAGTTTTGAGCGCAATTGACTTCGAGTTCTGGCAGCACAATGGTTATGTTATTATCAGGAATGCAGTAAGTAGTGAAGCTGTGGCGGCAACAGTAGGGCTGTTATGGGAGTTCCAGGAAATGGATCCAAATGATTCAAAAAGTTGGTATCGACCGCAGTTGCGGGAAAATAAAATGCAGGAACTAAATAATTCCGGCATGGTTGAATGTTACAACAATCAGGTCCTGTGGAACAACCGTCAGAATCCCCGAGTTTATGACGCTTTCGTTGATCTCTGGGATCGTGAAGACTTGTGGGTCACCATTGATCGCGCAAACCTCAATCCGCCTAATCGACATGGACGTGACTTCAGTGGATTTATTCACTGGGATGCAGACACTTCGCTGACACTGCTGCCGGTCAACGTGCAGGGTGTGCTCGCATTATCAGACACTACACATGAAACAGGCGGTTTCCAGTGTGTACCAGCACTTTATCGTGATCTAGAACAGTGGCGCTTAAGACAGCCTGCGGAACGCGATCCTTTTGTTCCTGATTTGAAGGGTTATGAAACAGAATTTGTGCCAATGAAAGCCGGTGAGTTGCTGATCTGGAACTGCCTGCAGCCGCATGGTGTACGTCCGAATAAATCGGAAACTGTACGACTGGCGCAATACATTTCCATGGTTCCGGCTGAGGAAAAAAATGAAACTATTCGTGAGTGGCGGACGCAATCATGGACAGCACGTATTGCTCCGGATGGTTACGCTTTTCCGGGTGATCCAAGAAACTGGGAGCAGACACGTTATCCCAAAGCTGAATTAAGCACTTTGGGAGAAAAACTGCTTGGTAGTCAAAGCTGGAACCTTTAACACCGTTCTTGCACCTGTGACAATTGCATCTTTTACTTGTGAACTCATCTTTTGGCAAAAGTAAAAGAGGACGGGTTTAGAAAATTCTGTATCTCAGTCTCTTTGGAGAATGTTTTTTGAGCTAATAATCTTTCAGGTAAATTTTATAAAATTGAAAAAGTATATATAAAATCAAACAATCATCAATTACTATTCCGGTTGCTTAAGATTCCTTGCAAACAAGGACAAGATCCTATACCAGTGTCTTTCTGAGGCAGCCATGTTATATTTTTCCATTCTGTCAGGAAAGACGAAACCATGCACTGTTTCAGGGTACCATTCTACACGATAATTAATGTCTGTTTCAGCAAGATATTTTTCAAGCGATTCAATCATTTCCTTCGGAACCCACACATCATTTTCTGCACAGCCAAAATAAATTTCTCCTTTTACTTTATGCGAACTTAGATGAGGTGACTGTGCTGAATCGGTGAAGAGTTCAACACCGTGAATGCTTGCAGTGGCCCGGATTCGATCATTGATTGCAGCTGCAGCGGCAAAAACGAATTGTCCGCTCATGCAGTAGCCAAGACAACCCACGGGGCCTTTTGATGCAGTTTCATGTTTCAGCGCTTCTGCTAACAGATGCTGACAATCTTTTACTACCATCTCATTACTAAGGCTGTTTTTGTGTTCAAACATGATCTCACGACTGTTATCTGTGCCTTCATAAACAAACTCTTGGACACGGCGATAATAAAGATTTGGCAGCATGACCCAATATCCGCAGGCAGCAATTCTCCTTGCCATCTGATGGAGCTCTTCTCTTTTTCCGGGAGCATCCATCAAAAATAGAATAACCGGATGTGGACCGTCTTCATCAGGATGAACAATGAAGGTATTCATCTGACCTTCACCTGTATCAATGTTTATTTCTTTTTCCAGCATAACTGATTTAATTTTTCAGATTTATATTTTTAATAATTCACACTTATATATGTATTTGCCACTCATTAAATTTTCACTATCAGATCAGCATCTGTAAAATCTATTCGAGTCTTGAGCTATTGCTACTGTTCTGACAGTTTTCAAAGCTTACTCTATGAACTCACAAACTGACTGCAACATTTGCATGTAGCTCATATTTTAAAATTTAGGATTTTTTCAGCAAGATCCATAGTATAAATGGTTTTTAGCTGAGCATAATTAAGAATCGCATTAACGTTTTAAAAACCCTGAAAAATTCTGACAACTTATTTTCTAGTCCAAGACATCTGAATTAAATTAGCTATGGACTCATTATTTACCTAAAAAATTTCTTCTCTCAAATAAGGACTCTCTACTATTTCTTGCTCATGTTGATGAACTAAATAAGCATTCTTGTCTTGAGCAAAGACTATGGCTTTATGCACAACTCCATCTTTTATATGCAAAGCACAACCGCCATCAATAGCGTTACAATTTTCTAAAGCACCTTCACTTAAAAAATTGTTTAAAGCAGGTCTTCTTTCAGGTTCTTCATCATAATGAGGGCAACAACTTCCTGGAACAAACCCCAGACAATCAATAAATTTTAATTCATCTGCCCATGAATCCGTAATACCGTTTTCGAACCAACAAATTGCTCCTGCACTTACTCCACACATAATTGTTCCTGCTTCATAGGCTTCTTTTAAGATCTGTACTAATCCCCAGTCTTTCCAGACAGCAAGCATACTTTTGGTATTACCACCTCCAACAAAGACTATATCTTGAGAGAAGATAATATCATCTAGCTTAGCTGTACGTTTAAAAAAATCGAGATGAGATGGTGTACAATTTAGTTGACTAAATGTTGAGTAAAAATTTACTTTATAAGCTTCATTGTCTCCTGTTGCAGTTGGGATAAAACAAATATTTGGGTTTTCTTTTTCAGACTGATCTATGATGTATTTTTCGATTATGCCATCACCTGGGTTACGTCCAAACCCTCCACCACCTATAGCTATAATTTGTTTAGACATTCTATGTTTATTTAGTTAAAAAGTATTACTGCGAGTTAGAGCATGACGAGTTAGGTCATATAACTAATTCAGGTTACATCGTTTGCAAAATTACTGGTTTCCCCGCCGGTCGTTTGCAAAAAGAATTACCTGCTTTCTAATTCCATCAGGATTGAGCCTGTTGATCGAAAAATGAAGAGCTTTTAGGTATTTCAGGAATTTCAATATCGAATGATGTGGCCCTAATTCGTCCAGGCTCCTTTCCACTAACCAGCATTCCCTCGTGCCTACTGGGAACTGGATTGGGAGCCAAAGGAATGGCATCAGCCGCAATGAGATTATAGATAAACAAAGTACGAGGATGATTGGTTTGATTAATCCTCGATGCATGGGCAACACGAGAATGCATCAAACACACATCACCAGCTTTTCCAACACAGGGAACTGCTTTCTTTTCCAATTCTGATGCAATATCTTCATTAACAGCACCCGTAAAGACTCCATCTTTCCAAAGGGAATATAATGGTCCTTTATGCGAACCGGGACTTAACATAATTACTCCGTTTGTAGGCGTCACGTTGTCAACAAACACTATAATCGTAATACTGTCATCATTACTGCACGGGTCAAATGTGAAGTCCTGATGCCATTTAACGACAGTTCCTGAACCTGGCATTTTAGAATTAAACTTGGAATGATGAAAACGAACATCCGGGCCAATCAGTTCCGCTACTGCTTGAGTAGCATGACTTGAGCAAACCACCTTCAAGCAAATGGCTGAAATTTCGGTAGGTGATGAGACACGACGAAGCGCCGGCTGTTCTTTACTGTGGCCCGGTTCAAGGTCGAAACGTGGACGTCCATCCAGCATTTCTCCATAAGGCTGCTGATGATTAATACTGTCTTTTACCCAACCATTGAAGTCATTTTGCAAGCCTTCCAACAGTTCAGTGTCTATAGCATTTTCAAGAAGAATAAAGCCCTGATCCTGAAAAATATTTCTTTGTTCATCAGCTAAAACAACCATAATTAGCACTTGACAAATTACAGATCATGAGTATTTTTAACAACTTGATGTCTTGCTCAATTACCTGACATGACCATCCAGGAATTCCCTGCTTAAAGAACAACAATTGCTTGGTTAAGGATAACCCAATAGATACCACAATTTGGTAGATATTTCACTTGGTTTCTTATAGGTGGATTAGTAGAACCCAATATATAACATCAATAGTTATGTTTTACAAGAAGTTGGGAAGATTGTGGAGGGTGTCTGACTGTGAAGAATTATTGTCACCATCTGAGGAAGCAACAAGGCATAAATGCTACTAACTAATTTAAGTAATAATGGGCAGGCTTGTGCTCTCCCCCCGGACCTATATGCTGAACAACGCCCCCTCACTCCTCAAGTTCATACATCTCCAGCATCTCAACCAAGCCAGCGTATAGGATCTCATCTCCTAGAGTAAATCCACAAGAGACCGCCTCAAGTGGATTATGCAGGGGGATTTTACAGTTTAATAATTAAATGTCAAGGTTTATTTAATTATTTTCTTGACAAGAGTCATTATTTTCTGTATTTTCTACAAAGCTCCACAATTCAGTGCGGGCTTTTTTAGGAGTAATGCACTGGTAAAGAGTCATTTTGGGAAAGTTCTGGTAATTTTTTGCCATTGTATAAAACCAAGTTGATAGGAGGTAGAATGGGTTATGATATGACTATGGAAATCTCTGCTCTTAACGAGATATTCGTGGAGTTTTATTACTGGATCACTGTGCCTTTAATGTTCCTGATTCACGTCGGTTTCTGTTTGTACGAAGTAAGCATATCAAGAGCAAAGAATCATATGCACACCTTGATGAAGAACGCAATGCTGATCCCAATGGTAACTATTACCATGTTTTTATTCGGTTTTTGGATTTACTTTGCGGGGCAAGGGCCATTTGGTAACTTCGCCGGCGGAACCACTGGATTGCCATGGGATGCAACTATGGGTTCGAATTTTGGTGATCACATAATGGGTGTATTCTGGGCGGCTTTCCTCCTGTTCTCGTGGACTGCAGCTTCAATTGTTTCGGGTGCAGTGATTGAACGTATTCGCACCGGTGCTTTCCTAATTCTTGCCGTTTTAGTTGGTTCAGTAACATGGATGATTGATGCGGCATGGGGTTGGAGCGCAGGTGGATGGATGGTTACTGATTGGGGCTATCACGATGCGTATGCTTCTGGTGTTATTCATGGCATCTGCGGAGGCGCAGCACTTGGTATCCTTGCTGTGTTGGGACCACGCATAGGCAAATTTGCTCCAGACGGTACCCCCCGTGACATTCCTCCGCAAAACCCGTGGTTGGCGGTAATCGGACTGTTTATAATTTATACAGGGTTCTGGGGCTTTTATGCAGCGTGTAACGTTCCCATCATAGAGTTCGATGGTGTCTGGACAGCAACCACTATCTATGGAACACCAACTACCCTTAGTACAATAACGTTCAACTTCCTCATGTCCCTTGCAGGTGGCTTGATGGCTGGATACTATATGTCCAAGGGAGATTCTTTCTGGACATTTTCCGGAGGACTGGGTGGAATCATTGCTGCTTCAGCAGGAAATGATCTATATCACCCACTGCAGGCATTCCTCATTGGTATCGTTGGAGTCTGGGTAGCATACAAACTTCACTACTGGGTCGAGCGAAAGTTTAAGATTGACGATGCAGTCGGTGCGGTTGCTGTACATGGCTATGCCGGTTCTTTTGGTGTGATAATTTGTGGATTCATGCTCTGGGGTTACCCTGCATTGGCTGATGGTTCTTCTACGATCACCCCTTGGGGTCAAATAGGGGGAGCTATTATGATGTTTTTTGTGCTAGGATTCATTCCAACCTACATCGTTGCCAAAATTTTGAATGCAATGGGAATTCTTAGAATTCCAAAAGAGGTTGAGTTGGCAGGACTGGATTACATGGATAATCAAGCAAGTGCTGCAGACGGACAAGAAATCATCAACGCTGAATTGGCTGAAGGGAATGCCAGTTCCTCTTTATAACTTTTAAATTAAATGGAGAAAATTTATGAGTACTGGACTAGAAAGTTGGACTCCTGTCAAAGAAGTGGCTGCATTGTCCCCATTTGGGGGTAGTGAATTCGTATTGACGATCATTGCAGTGGTTCTTTGGATTGTCTTTCACATATGGCAGTTAAAGTCTGAAAACAGTGCCTACGACGAGCAAGTTTCAAAACTGCAATGAGACTTGTCAAAAGCTGGATCTGGAGAATAATTCATCATCTAGTAAGATGAGAGATTTTAGCTCTATCCGAAATTAACGTTGCCGTACACTGTGTGCGGTAACGTTCCTGCCTTTAAGATTTATTAAAATAGCCCAACTACGTAGCAAAGGGAAATTCAACCATGGTTTTTCCCGGGAATCCAATCAGTACCTGCAAGTGGAACTTGTGCCATTGCAGCCGACTCTACTGTTAATGCAACCAGATCTCTAGGTTCAAGATTCAGTACATGGCTTTTGCCGCAGGCTCTTGTTACAGTTTGAGCTTCAAGTGCCATTACTTTTAAATAGTTTGCCAGACGCCGCCCTGCCATAACAGGATCGAGTCTTTTTGAGAGCTCCGGATCCTGTGTTGAAATCCCTGCTGGATCTTGACCTTCATGCCAATCATCATAAGCACATGCAGTGGCACCCAGTTTTTGATACTCCTCTTCCAATTCAGGATCGCTATCTCCTAATGGGTTTGTATTCGATTAATCAGTTAAATATTTTTCTTATTCACTGCTATCTTAAAAATTCCAATATCACTGATCTAAAAAAATTATACTCTAAGCCTTATTAGAATTAAGTCAATAAATAAATGAAAGAATTATTACAAATCTTGAATGTATAAAATAATCATAAGTATTATCAGCAATATGAACGAAAAAATTACTTTTTATAAGTGAAAATTTATTTAAATCGCTATAAAATATATTCGATAGCATTATATATCATCAAATTTCGAACTGAATCAACCAAAACCTATTTTTGAAGAAGTGAAACATCTTTCATCACAACTCGGTGCACTGCTGAAATGCATTAAAGGAGAAAGAACGGCCTTAGGACTTCCTAAGCATATTGTTGTGGGTACATCAACCTTTGAGAGTGTTGTTGAGAGTTCCTTACTGTGAATAATTAGTGGGAGATTCTCATGGGAGAAGCCTGTTGTTTATCTTTTATCTTTTATTTCCCTTTCTGTTCATTTTTTTTCTGTTCATTTATCATGCTGCATTTTTAAACTCCAAAAACAGCAGATTCGACTACAATTTAACCATCATTAACATTACTTAAATTTATTCTCTATTAAACAACCCCAAACATTCTATATGAGAAGTATGAGGGAATTGATCAACCATAGTAAATTTTGATAGTTTAAAGCCATTCAGTTTTAAAATTTTTGTGTCTCGAGCCATAGTAGAAGGATTACAGGAAACATAAATGATATTAGCTGCCCCCAAATCTATAGATCTTTGCAATGCCTTTGGAGACAAACCTGAGCGAGGAGGGTCTATGACTAAAGCATCAATCATCCCAACTAATTCAGAATGATTCTTTAGAAATATTCTGACATCTTCACAAAAAAATTCCACATTAGAAAGATTATTACGCTTTGCATTTAGTCTAGCATCTTCTATTGCTGATTCTTCTATATCAACTCCTATAACTCTACACTCTAAACACTCATTGGCTAAAATCTGAGCAACTGTTCCTGTTCCACAATATAAATCTAAATATAATCCTTTTTCCTTTATTCCAGCATAATTTAAAACTTTCTGATAAAGTTTCTCTGCCGAATATAGATTGGTCTGAAAAAAGGAATCTAATGCCACTTCAAAGGATAATCCATTGATAGATTCTAATATTTTTTCTTCACCCCAAATGAGTTTTCGAAAAACATGATTATTAGCAGTATCGCTTACCTGATCATTTATAGACCAAAATAATCCTGCCAATCTATTGCCAAGTATATCTTTTAACAAATTCAAAAATAATTCTTGAAATATTTTGAATTTTTGAGTCGATGATTGATGAGAAGTAGTAATTAAATTAATCAAAAAACGATCCTCAGAAATACTTTTTCGTACAACCAAATAACGAAAAAACCCTTTATTAATTCGCTGGTTATAAACCGGTAAACCAGAATCACGACACAACTTTTCAATGCTTGAAATTGATTTTTCAAAATCAAAATCAAATAACCCTGATGGCTTTAGCAAAGATTCTACTAGAAAGAACTGTCCTCTTTTCTTGGATCCCAAACCATAACCTTCATGATGCCAAATCTTTTTATCCATTTCTTCTGTAAAATACTCATTAGTAATTCCAAAAGAATACTCCATTTTATTTCGATACGCCCAAACTAGTGGTGATATTATTGTTTCATCCCAAATAAAGTCTAAATCTGTATCAGAAAATCTCTTAAAAAGCTCCTTCACTTGCTTCTCCTTATACTCAACTTGTTTTCTTAAAGGTAAACGCATCCAAGGAGCACCTGGGACTTCCTGATAATCCAAAACCAATTCATCAGTAGAACGAGAGATAACTTCTATCATTTTAGCTTCTACATACCTCCTTTTTATCTTAGTTACTCTAGCTTTAACAGTTTGGCCAGGCAAAGCTCCGTCTACAAAAATTACTACTCCATATTCTTTTGATATGCCTTTCCCACCAAATGCCAAGTCTTCTATCGTCAACTCAAGCAAATCTCCTTTCTTAAATTCCAATACTTGCATAATAATTAATTGTTATAAAGTAGATTATTATCTTGGTTAAATTATTATTTTCGATGAAGTTGATCAATATATTTACCAATTACCTGAATTAAAGGACTAAGTCAGCATTTACTTTTGCCAATATTTACTATGGCTTTATTTCTCAGGTGAATAATCCTGTGTGGTCTGTAAAAATAATGTTAATCTCACTCATCAAATCTCGCAATTCCTGCAAGCAGATCCATTTAGAAGGACTACTTAAGGGTGGTGGTTAAGTATATTGTAATGTCATGGTTATCAATAGCCAATTTGCCCAGACTAGAATAATTCCCTGATAAAGACTTAATTTATAACATCAATCGGTTTGTTTCACAATGTGTGGGGATTTATCTTGGATGGTGTCTGACTATGAAGAATTATTTCTGGTTACTTACGGGAGGGGATGGGGTTGTCTTTCTGTGAAGATTTAGTGTGTTAGCGTAATATATAATTAAGTTCTCTCACACTACACTCACCCATGCTGGAGTTAAAATAGATTTCTTATTGAATTTATATATACTTAAACATAAAGAAAGAAAAGGAAATACCCTTCCGGAAACCTAAGACGATTGTTTGGTGGTGAAAATGGTTGTATCTATTAACAATTAAGGGCTACTTAATTTAATAAAAGCGAGTAACCTTTTATAGATTAACAGTTCAAAGTGTCGGAATGATTTCTCCTCCCAAAACTAAAGTCTCATCATAATCCTTAAATAGCTGAAGAAATCCTCCCATGGTAGATGTCCATTGCTACAGGCAAGATAGACAACACTTCCAGGGTGGGTCCTGCCTGTGCCAGATTATCTCCCAGCCAGTTGGGCAACTGCCATACTATTATGACAATCATAAGTTGGCTTATAATAGAAAACTGTATGATTAGTTTTGCACCATCGGAAAGAGTCATTCCATAACTCTCTGTCAAAGCTTCTGGGGCTATTAAAGCTCATAGGGAAAAACTGTAATCATTCCGGCAAAGATTCTGAATACTAGTTTTAGATTCAAATTATTCTCCTTTAAATTTGATTCAAAGTATTAGGTGACACGGTCGGATCATATCTTTTCCAATATGTAATGTCACTTTCAGCTCATACCGGGCTTTATTTTGCTATGGGAGTAGCTCCAGTTTCGGTAAGTATAACCTGCCCGTCTTTCAGTTTATCAAACGACAGTATGGCTTCCCTACTTCCATCTGGAAAATCCATAACAGCGTGACGGACCAAAATTTCATTGTTTTCATAAAGACAGCGTGAGTCGTTTATGCTCATATTACTACTGGCAAACATAGCTTTAATAATCTCCGCCATATCTGACTTGTTCATGGTCGTTCCGGTTTGATGACGTACAAAAGTGAAGTCATCATGATAACAGGCGATCGTAGCTTCAACATCTTGGTTTTCATATGCAGTTTTAAATTTTTGGAATACAGACATGGTTAGTTTTAATTATTTTAGTTTAGTTATTATGCTGCGTAAAACGCAACGATAATTAAAATGATAAACATGATAACAGGTGGTATTGGAATATTGTCACCAAATCCACGAATCTTTGCCAAAATTATTGTTGACATAATTACGAACATACCTACGCCTTGTGCGGTTAAAAGGATGCTGGCCTGTTCTGGTGGAAAATCGCGGCAATAGAGCGCAATAAAACCAAAGCCGAAAGCAGACCCACCTAATACTGTTCGTAATGCTGCTGCCGGATTTACGGCCTCTTCCGCAAGGTCGCCCATGGTTTTTTGATTCACAATTTTTGGGATTATATTAAACATAACACCAACTAGCATTAATACGCTACCGATGATGGTTAAAGCTAAACTTGTTTCCATAATTTTTCCATTTATTGGGATTATTGGACTGGGAATTAGACAATTATTACCGTCTATTCCGGAGAATATTGAGCTAGTTTGTATCTCCTAAGCCCAGTAATATAACGGCAGTATATTAAGTTGTCAATATTTTTTATATTATCAGCTCTTGATTCCAGTTTTCTGGTGTAGTGGGGTATTTATGAGTTTTGTGAAGGGTGGCTGACTATGAAGAACTAGTGGCACCATCTAAACAAGATTATAGCAATAAATGAACCGAACTACTTTCTGAATCAATTTACGGAGCCAGTCCGTCTTTGTCGTATTCTGCCCCGGTCTGTACAGGCCGAAATATTGAGATGAGGAGTCATTCACTGAAGGTGACTCCCCTGAGATAAGTTGTAATTGGAGAAGTCTCATTATTCCAAGACGCTCCAGCGTCAGTAGATCTCAGGATTTTCCCTGATTGCCCAACTGCCACGAAGGTATCGTTGCCGAAGGCGACTCCATAGAGATAGGTTGTAATTGGAGAAGTCACAGAACTAAAAGATGCCCCATTGTCAGTAGATCTCAGGATTTTCCCTGATTGCCCAACTGCCACAAAGGTATTGTTGCCGAAAGCGACTCCATTGAGATAAGTTGTAATTGGAGAAGTCGCATTATCCCAAGAGGCCCCATAGTCAGTTGATCTTACAATTTTCCCTTTTTTACCGACTGCCACAAAGGTATTGTTGCCGTAGGCTACTCCATAGAGATAGGTTGTAATTGGAGAAGTTGCATTACTCCAAGATGCTCCATTGTTAGTAGATCTCAGAATTTTCCCTGATTGACCGACTGCTGCGAAGATATTGTTCCCGAAGGTGACTCCACGGAGATATCCGCCGTAACCAGAACTCACAGAAGGAAAAGAGGCCCCATCGTCAGTTGATCTGCGAATATGCCCTGATGCACCAACTCCCACGAAGGTATTGTTCCCGAAGGTGAGCCCATAAAGATGATTACTACCAGAGCCCGTATTAGCAGTACTAAAATTGGCACCAGTGTCAGTTGATCTCCTAGACAAGCCGGAATTACCAACTCCCACGTAGGTATTGTTCCCGAAGGTGACAGCATTGAAATCATTTGAATTTGTAAATTGACAATTCGTACTAACCCAAGATGACCCATTATCATCAGATCTAAGGGTCTCTCCATCATCACCAACTGCCATGAATAATCCTGAAACTGAGGAGGGGGCAAGAGAAGTTATAAACGATGAATCATACTGTGTACTCAGAGCGTTACCTAAAATAGATTTTGCGGCAGTTGTCACTTTAATATTGTAAGTAGTGTTATATGAGAGATTGTCAGATGGATTTAGTGTAAATCTCTGTTTTACACTAGAAGCTGCAGGTTCTGCAGACATCTGAACACAAGTACTGAAGTTATCAGCAGACAGCCTCATACTTCCTGCACAGTTTGTATCGGATGTGCTAGTTGTGAGATAGCTTGGCTCCATATGAAAATCAAATGTCACTGCAATATTATCAGTAATTGGTATACATGCGTTATTTACAGGTGAGATTGATGAGGCAGATGGTGCTTTTGTGTCAACCACAAAGTTCAAACTTGTCTTCGATGTGCCATTATTACCGGCGACATCCTGAAAACTCGAACCAGACATGGTAAGAGTGTTGGTTATATCTGCAATATTATCGGTCGGCGTGAAGTTGCCGGTCCAGGTGATGTTGTCGCTGCTGGTCATTGCCGTGAGCGTCACATTGGGTGTAACGATGTCCGTACTACTAGAGAAGCCATTAACTACCTCAGAGAAAACCAGTGTTAGTGTCGCGTTGTCACCGGGCTTGAGTGCAGAATCAATGCTGCTGGTATTGGTATAAGTAGTGCCCTGTGCAACAGAGATAGTGAAGTTGTCTGCAGTAGGAATCGTGGTCTCAACCTCAAAGTTTGAACTTATTGCCGCAATGCCAGCATTCCCGACCTGATCGGTCCAAGCAGTTCCCAGCGAAATCGTATTGCTCACATCTTCTATATTGTCCGTTGGCCTGAAGTATGCTCTCCACGTGATGTTACCATCTGAGCTGCCCATACTGGAGACGAGAGTTCCATTGGCATCCGTTATGTCGATGTCGCTGTTGTTGAAGGTAGAGGGATCAACCGGCTCCGGGAAAACCACTGTTAGCCACACGTTTTGCCCGTACAAGTGTGTCGTGTCAGCTAGAGTTATGGTGGGTATAGTAGTAGGCTCGATATCATCAATCATAAAGTTGACACTTGTCTGCGCAGTGCCAGTATTTCCGACTATATCGGTATAACTAGAAGCTAGGGTAAACGCGTTGGTCCAATCTTGCGTTTCGGGAAAGGTCGGTGAGAATGTTCCAGTCCAGGTTATGTTATCGCTGCTTGTCATTGTCGATAGCGTCCCAGACACAGTTCCATTATCCAGGTCGGGAAACGTGATGTCGCTATTGGAGAAGAGAAGAACCGGCTCTCTGAAAACCAGATCTACCTGCGAGGTTTCATTTTCCTTCATCTTTGTATCATAGATAGTGAAGATGGCAGAAGGAGCATAGGTCTCAACCTCATAATTCGCAGTTGTCGACACAGTGCCAGTATTACCGGCGAGGTCGGTATAAATAGTGCCGAGCGAAAGAGTGTTGCTCGGAACTTCCGTATTGGTATTCGGCGTGAATGTTCCCGTCCAGGTGGTGGCGTCACTGCTGGTCATTGTTGCGAGAGTTCCATTGGGAGCTGTAATGTCAGCATTGGTGAAGAGAATAACCTTCTCAGAGAAATCCAACCCTACAGTCGCAGTCTCACCTATCAAGAGTTGTGTATCTGAGAGAGTGAAGGAATCTACCGTCGGTGATGTAGTGTCCACCATGAAGCTCGAGTTAGCAGACACCGCGCTGTGTGTGAGGGTGGCATTGTTACCGGCTGGATCCTGGATCGTGCCACTATTCAAGGCAAGTACATTAGCCCCGATGCTGATGCCATCTTCGTCAGTCTCTCCCGCCTGGATTGTATATTTGGTTATTAAAGATGTGCTTCCACTGCCTGATGTATATGTTGATACTCGGTCCGTACTTCCAACAATCATAGTCAGTTGCGGGGCATCCGTTACATTCACACTTTCACTGAAAGTAGTAGTTAATGATGCTATATCTCCAGCATTCAGGAAATTGTTCTGATCATTCGTCGCACTTGTTATCGCCACGCTACTTATTGTTGGTGGTGTCGTGTCCACTTTGTAGCTCGAGTTGGATGACACCGCGCTGTGTGTGAGAGTGGCATTGTTACCGGCCGCGTCCATAATCGTGCCACTATTCAAGGCAAGGCCATTAGTCCCAATGCTGATGCCATTAGTGTCAGTCTCTCCTCCCTGGATAGTGTATTTGAACACCAGCGTTCTGCCTCCGCTGCCTGACGTATATGTCACCGTCCTGTTAGTGCTGCCCACAACAATGGTGAGAGTCGGTGAACCGGTTACAGCCACATTTTCACTGAAGGTCGTAGTCACCGAGACATTGTCCCCTGCATTCAAAAAGTTGTTCTGAATACCCGTTGCACCACTGATCACTATGCTGCTTACGGTTGGTGCTAGTGTCTCAACCTCATAATTTGCAGTTGTCGCCGCAGGGCCAGTATTACCGGCAGGATCGCTATAATTAGTGCCGAGTGCAAGCGTGTTGCTCGCATCTTCTATATTGGTCGTTGGTGTGAAGGTTCCAGACCAGGTTATGTTGTCCGAGCTGGTAAATGTTGTTAGCGATCCATTGGGAGCTGTGATGTCGGCAGCACTGGAGAAGGAAATAACTACATCTGAGAAAACAAGCGATACCGTCGCGTTTTCACCGATCTTGAGTGCCGAGTCGGATAGTGTGAAGGAGTTCACCGTCGGCGCAGTAGTGTCAACCATGTAGCTCTCGTTGTCCGATACCGCGCTGTGCGTGAGGATAGCATTGTTACCTGCCGCATCTCTAATCGTGCCACTATTCAAGGCAAGGACATTAGCACCAATGCTGATACCATCGGTGTCAGTATCTCCAGCCTGGATCGTATATTTGAACACCAGTGCTGTGCTTCCACTGCCTGTAGTATATGTTGCCGTCCTATTGTCCGCCCCAATAACCAGGGGCAGTTGTGGTGTACCAGTTACAGGCACATTTTCATCGAAAGTGATAGTCACCGATAAAACGTCTGTAGCATTCAGGAAATTGTTCAGAATACCGGTCGCACTGGTTATAGCCACGCTGCTTACAGTCGGAGGTGTAGTGTCACCGGTTACTGCGAAGTTGGGTGTTGGGTTACTTGTGTTGCCGGCAAGGTCAGTTTCCTTGACGTTGAACTGATACGTAGTCCCGTCAACAAGAGTGGCAGTGTAGCTCCAGCTGGTCCCAGATACAGTTGCATTATCAAGCTCAGTGGTGCCGTTGTATACCTTCACGCTTGAACCTGATTCGTTAGTTCCGGAAAGAACAAGCGCAGTATCATCCGTAGTGTCACCAGTCGTCAGCGTTCCAGTTATATTGCCGACATTATCAGTTGCTGCAGAGAGGTTCGCTGTAGGCGCTGTGGTGTCACCGGTTACTGCGAAATTGCTAGTTGCCACACTGGTGTTACCAGCAAGGTCGGTTTCCTTGACGTTAAGCTGATACGTTGTACCATCTACGATCGTGGCAGTGTAACTCCAGCTAGTTCCTGAGACAGTTGCATTACCAAGCTCGGTGGTGCTGTTGTATATCTTTACACTTGATCCGGCTTCGTTGGTCCCTGAAAGAATAAGCGCAGTATCATCAGTAGTGTCACCACTAGTCAGAGCTCCCGTTACCGTGCCTACATTATCAGTTGCTGCACTCCAGGTAGCAGTTGGCGCTGTGGTATCCACCTTGTAGCTAGTGTTTGCCGACAGTGAGCTGTGTGTGAGAGTAGCATTGTTACCGGCCGCATCCCTAAGCGTACCACTATTCAAGGCAAGGACATTAGCACCAATGCTGATACCATCGGTGTCAGTCTCTCCCGCCAGTATCGTGTATTGGAACACCAGGGCTGTGCTTCCGCTGCCTGACGTATATGTCGCGCTCCGGTCAGTGCTCCCCACAACAAGGGTTATTTTCGGAAAACCGGTGACTAGCACATTTTCACTGAAAGTAGATGTAAACGAAATCACGTCTCCGGTATTCAGCAGGTTGTTCTGAATACCCGTCGCACTAGTTATCGCCACGCTGCTCACCGTAGGCACCAGGGTCTCGACCTCATAGTTTGCCGTTGTTGCCGCAGGTCCGCCATTACCGGCGGTGTCGGTGTAACTCGTGGCCAACGAAAGAGTGTTGCTCGCATCTTCCGTATTGGTCGTTGGTGTGAAGGTTCCAGTCCAGGTGATGTTGTCAGAGCTGGTCATCGTTGCGAGAGTTCCATTGTTAACCGTGATGTCGGCAGAACTAGAAAAGGAAGCAACCGTCTCTGAGAACACCAACGTTACAGTTGCGTTATCACCGGCCTTTAGTGCTGTGTCGGAAAGTGTGAAGGAGTTCACCGAAGGCGCAGTGGTATCGACCTCATAGTTTGAAGTTGTTGCCGCAGGGCCCTCATTACCGGCGGTGTCGGTGTAACTCGTCGCCAGGGAAAGAGTGTTGCTCGCATCTTCTATATTGCTCGTTGGTGTGAAGGTTCCGCTCCAGGTGATGTTGTCGGTGCTGGTCATCGTTGCGAGAGTTCCACTGGTAACCGTGATGTCGGCAGCACTAGAAAAGGAGGCAACCGCTTCAGATAAAACCAGCGTTACCGTTGCGTTATCGCCGATCTTAAGCTCTGTATCAGAGAGAGTGAAGGTGTTCACTGTCGGGGCTGTGGTGTCCACTTTGTAGCTAGTGTTGGCCGGCATCGCGCTGTGAGTGAGAGTGGCACTGTTACCGGCTGCATCCCTAAGCGTGCCACTATTCAAGGCTAAAACATTAGCTCCGATGCTGATACCATCGGTGTCAGTTTCTCCTGCCTGAATCGTATATTGGAACACCAGCGCTGTACTTCCACTGCCTGACGTATATGTCGAAGTCTGGTCAGTGCTGCCCACAACCAGAGTCATTTGTGGGAAACCCGATACGAGCACATTTTTACTGAAAGTGAGTGTAACCGATAAAACGTCCCCAACATTCAAAAGGTTGTTCAGAATACCAGTCGCACTGGTTATCACCACGCTACTGACGGTCGGAGAATCAGTGTCGCCAGTTAATGCGAAGTTGCTCGTTGCAACACTGGTGTTACCAGCAAGGTCGGTTTCCTTGACGTTGAACTGATACGTGGTGGCTCTTGCCACCGTGGCACTGAAGCTCCAGCTGGTTCCAGTTACTGTTGCAGATCCTAGTTCAGTGGTGTTGTCGTATACTTTCACACTAGATCCAGCTTCGTTGGTCCCGGAAAGAACAATTGTAGGATCATCGGTAGTGTCACCACTCGACAGTGCTCCCGTTACTGTGCCTACATTATCAGTTGCTGCACTCCAGGAAGCTGTTGGCGCCGCAGTGTCTGCTTTGTAGCTAGTGTTAGCCGACACTGCGCTGTGTGTGAGAGTGGCATTGTTACCAGCGACATCCTTAATTGTGCCACTATTCAAGGCAAGGACATTGGCTCCGATACTGATGCCATCTGAGTCATTATCTCCAGCTTGGATCGTATATTTGAACACCAGCGTTGTGCCTCCACTGCCGGACGTATATGTGGCGGTCTGGTCGGTACTACCCACAACAAAGGTGAGCGTCGGTGTGCCGCTTGTGTTGTCAATTATGACGGACTCACTGAAGTTAGCAGTCACTGATACCACGTCTCCAGGATTCAACAGGTTGTTCAGAATACCCGTCGCACTGGTTATCGCCACGCTACTTACTGTCGGATAAATGGTGTCGACCTCATAGTTTGCCGTTGTTGCCGTAGGGCCTGTATTACCGGCGACATCGGTGTAACTTGATGCCAGGGAAAGAATGTTGTTCGCATCATCCGTATTTGCGGTCGGCGTGAAGGTTCCAGTCCAGGTGGTATCGTCACTGCTGCTCATTGCCGAGAGAGTTCCATTGGCAACCGTGATGTCGGCAGCACTAGAAAAGGAGGCAACCTTCTCTGAAAAAACCAACGTTAGCGTCGGGGTATCACCAGCATTTAGTACCGTATCAGAGAGAGTGAAAGAGGTTACAGAAGGTGCCAAGGTTTCAACCGCATAGTTCGCAGTTGTTGCCGTAGGCCCAGTATTACCGACGGTGTCGGTGTAACTCGTGGCCAAGGAAAAGGTGTTGTTCGCATCTTCCGTATTGGCGGTCGGAGTGAAGGTTCCAGTCCAAGTCTTGTCGTCGCTGCTGGTCATCGTTGTGAGCGTTCCATTGGCAACAGTGATGTCGTCAGCACTGGAAAAGGATGCAACCTTCTCTGAAAAAACCAACGTTACCGTCGGGGTATCACCGGCCTTGAGTGCCGAATCAGAAAGAGTAAATGACGTTACTGAAGGATCGTTATCATCAACTTTATAGTTCGAAGTTACCGCCGCAGTGCCAGTATTTCCGACGGAGTCGGTATAACTAGTGCCCAACCATAACATGTTGTCCCAATCTTCTGTATTGGCGGTCGGTGTGAAGATTCCAGACCAGGTGATGTTGTTGTTGCTGGTCATTGCCGCGAGTGAACCATTGACAACTGTGATATCGTCATAACTGGAAAAAGAAGCAACCGCCTCTGAGAAAACCAGCGTTACCGTCGCTGTGTCATTGGTCTTGAGATCTGTATCAGAAAAAGTGAAGGAGCTTACAGTAGGTGCGGTTGTATCAACAGTAAAGGAACTCATATTTAACGTTACAGAATTGCTGGCAGCATCAGTAACAGTAACTGTGCAGTCTGAGTAAGTCCCATCACTCAAGGACCTCAAAGTAATTGTTGTATTTCCATTAATAGCGGATGTAGTAACGGAAGAACATGATCCTCCATAGGTGATTGTTCCTGCCTGATCAGAAGAGAATGTGTAATTTGGGGTAGGGTCGTTATTTGGAGTTATTACTGCAGTTACTTCTGCAAGTGTTGCGGCAGCAGAATCTACTACAAATGATGTTATTGTTATTGAATCACTTACAATCCCTGATGCATTAGTTACGTTAATTGTACAATCCGAGTAGGTCCCATCACTCAAGGGAACCAAAGTAATTGTTGTATTTCCGATAATAGCTGATGTAGTACTTGAAGAACATGATCCTCCATATGTGATTGTTCCTGCCTGATCAGAGTAGAATGTGTAATTTGGGGTAGAGTCGTTAGTTGGAGATGTTACTATTGTTACTTCTGCAATAGTTGGTGCAGTTGGATCTAAGACAATAAATGATGAAAGTTTTAGTGAGCCGATTAACCAAATGTCTTCAGACTCAACAGTAATACTACAATCCGAATATGTTCCATTAACTAGAGGATCCAAAGTAATTGTATTTGCTCCTAGGCTTGCAACAGTTGTACTTGAAGAACATAATCCTGCGTATTTAATAGATCCAGCTATATTAGAAGAAAAAGTGTAATCTGGAGTGGTGTCTCTTGTTGGGGAATTTATTGCTATTAATTCTTTAAGTTCTAAAGAAAACACGGATGATTCATCTTTAAAACCTTCTTCACATGAATTGACGAGGAAGCTTAAAGTTATTAATAGAGAATAAATTAGAAAATGTTTCATTATTCTAAACTAACTTAAGTCTCAGAGTTTGTTTCAAAAGTCGGATATTCATATCTCAAAATCTGAGCATGTGCTTGAAGAAAAAATAGAGAACAGTTATTAATCATTAACAAGCTGAGTATCATCAATTATTATATCCAGATTTATGTCAAAAAAGCTTGTTCGGATATGTCTCAGATAAAATCTTTCTGGAGATTTAGAATGTTTGGTTTAGGAATTTACATTTCTCCATTAGTCAAAAAGCAAGACCAATCCCCGTTACATATAGCCCTCCAGAATCATTGAAGTTACTCCAATAAACAGCGGTTGATTCAGATTCTAAGTCTATATATGCATACTTGATATATTTATAACCTAACAATATCTCAAATATTCCAAATTCGATTCCGAAAATACTATAGGCTCCGTAACCAAATACTTTTGCTGAGTTGTATATTTGACCATCACTTGTTGTTCCGATCAGTTCACCACTGTAAACTGAACTAAGACCGAGTGTAAGTGTATACTCATCACCGAAGGTATATGAAAGATCTAGCATTGTATTTTCTACATCAACTAATAAATCAGTAACTTCTGCTTCATATTTAATAACTGATTTTCCAATCCCTACGCCATCCCAGATAATCGATGAAGTTGAAATGCTAGATTCTTGAGTATCTGAAGTATATGTGCCTGATAAACCCCTAAATCTAATTTTTCGATTTTTATTAAGATTCGAAGTTTTTATTTTTTTAGATGAAGGATTTCTCCCATTCGAAAACGTTTCCTTTTGGGGCGAATAATCATTTGAAAACCATGAAGAATCATTTGAAAAATATGAAGAATTTGATCTAATCCTTTTCTCCATGCCATGACTAGTATTAGTCTTTTTCCCTTTAAAATCATAGATACTTTGAGCTAGAACTAGACTAGGATCATCTATAAAAATGATCAAACAAATTATAGTAATTCCGTATCTCAAATAAGACATATTGTATTAATAAAGCAACTGAAAATTTTAGTACTTTATTTTACTAGCACAATTTAGTCCTTAATTAGTCATATTATTAAATATTTTCATCTCAAAATGTAAAACCAGAATTGTTGATAATGTTGGTTTTAATTGCGTGGTGGAATTTAAGGAGAAGAGTAATCGTTATTTTCTTCACCTTTTACAAAAGTAGTAGTAACATTTCCGTCACTGTCCACGAATTTACGAAACCACACTAGCTATTAATGTTTGAACCATCAACAGTTATTTTCATTTTAGGAATTTTCCTTATTGCTGGACTGGCTAAAGGTATTATCGGGCTAGGACTCCCAACAATAAGTCTAGCCTTATTAACCATCGTAACCAATTTACCTACATCGATGGCTTTACTACTTGTACCGTCTTTAGTTACCAATATTTGGCAAGCCACTGTGGGTGGAAAATTTTGGAAAATTTTAATCAGGCTTTGGCCTTTATTCCTTACTGCGACCTTCACAGTATGGTTTGGGGTAATGGCTCTGTCAAGTGTTGAGCTCACACTTCTTTCAGCACTCCTTGGGGCTCTGTTAATGACTTACGCAGTTATTAATATCTCTGGAGTCAGATTTAATTTAAAAACTCGACATCAATGGTGGGTTGGCTCTTTGGTGGGCTCAGTAAATGGTATACTAACGGGAATGACTGGTTCATTCGTTGTCCCTGGTGTGTTTTATCTTCAGTCAATAGGGTTGAGTCGAGACATGCTGATTCAGTCAATGGGAATATTGTTTACAGTATCAACTGTGGCTCTGATTTCCTCTCTTCATGTTAATGAATTTCTTAGCTTAGAACTTGGTGTATTGTCTACCGTTTCTGTTTTTCCAGCCATTTTTGGAATGGTGATTGGTCAACGAATTCGGCAAGGATTATCAGAGAGAGCTTTCAGGAAGTTATTTTTTTTATTTATACTTACAATCGGTGCATATATAGTTGTAACTGCATTACAAAATTACATCTTTCCCATAAACTAGGGGCTGTCTCGGAAGGTTAATAAGCATGTTTTCTTTGAAAATCCTTTAGCGATTTTAGTCACTTCTTACAGACCTTGAGTAAACATAGCTTTTTTAAGTAAACTATTCAGCAAAAGAAGCATTCCTCCATTCTTCACTGGTTTTAATTATGGTATGATTTGGAACAGGATGGAGTAGTGGTATGGTGGAGGTGGGTCCACTATACATACCATCTAATCATTCCTATGATTCCTGCAGTTGCATAGAAAAATTGAAGGAACAATATTCCTTTATGTTTTCCAAAGTATGCCCAACTCCCAATTAAAACAGATGAAATAACTAGTAATGTGAAACCTATAAATTCAGCACCTATATTCATAGCAACAATCAATGAATATAAGATAGCAGTTGCAACTCCACTCCACTCTAAAATGTTTTCCTTATTTAACAAAGTTTTTTCCATAATGTTTGTAATCTATATTTTTCAATAAATTTGTCCATCAACTCTTCTCTTTAATTTTTATGGTCAATCATCTGTCATAGTTCCATAATGATATAGAATACAAGTTTTTTAACCAATCAGAGGAGAAGAAAGAAGAAGTAAGGAGAAGGAGATGAGTAGAAGGTGTTTCACTTGGTTTCTTATAAGTGGTTTAGGAAAACAGAAAATATACCAGAACTTGGTGGGGATTACAAGAATGTGGGGGTTTACTTGGTGAGGTGTGTGGAAGAGAGTTAATTATTCATCCTATGAAATAATGATAAATCCTTTTATCTCTAACTCCCTTCCGATTCATTATGAAAATAGGAACTCTATTATCTCATTCCAAAAAGGTAATGAGAACCAGACAAGAACTAATATAATGATTAAAAAGAGTTTCCATTTCATTTTCATCAGTTATCATACTCCATAGACAAGTCACCATCTATTGTCTTTAAGGTAATGAATGATGTTTGTTGTGTAGTAGGTGAATCCTCTTTAGTCTCAAGGGTCCACCTATCTTCAGATAATCGTTTCCTTAATTCCCATACCTTCTTCAACATCATTTGGTCATTATCAAATACTTCTTCTCTTGGGAAAATAGACTTGTGTAGAAATAACCCATTAGGATTCTCTTCACCTTCAAATGTCTTTAAAACATATGTTTCACCTAACTGTCCATACTCAAGTCTTACTACCTGAATGATTTCCCTATTAGTCTTGGTAAAGTAAAGTTCGTTCATTTAACTTTGGATTCTTTGTTCTCTATTAGTGGTTTAGGAGAACGGAAAATATAACAGAACTTGATGAGGATTACAAGGAAGTGGGGGGATGGGGTCGGTAAATATGAGTATTTGACTTGGTGGTATTTTGAGAGGTTGTTTGTTTTAGAGTGTGAGTTACTTGGAGGTGTCTCTGACTCTGTGAAGAATTAAGTGGGGGATTACTTGGAGGTGTCTCTGACTCTGTGAGGGATTAAGTGGGGGAGGTCAATCACATAATTTAGTGTGTGACTGACTTTGCGAAAGTATTAGTGATTGAATTAGTTATG
>ENA-OREN01001255-OREN01001255.1-marine-metagenome-genome-assembly--contig:-NODE-1255-length-30535-cov-8.172894_pt1 | contig 30535 bp, 8 predicted proteins | sample MGYA00248624_ERZ508555 | MGnify/ENA primary metagenome ERZ508555 (study PRJEB26222, sample SAMN06267773) | marine metagenome | isolation source: Saanich Inlet, British Columbia, Canada | place...
TGTAAGTTAAATACCTGGTTTTTATATAAAGTAGATTAAAGAGAGTTTGCTCTGGATTTGGATCTCGGAGTACTTATTGTGTATTCGTCCGTCGGCTTGTGAGGGGGGGATTACATGAATATAAGAAGCTTACTAATCCTTCCAACATTGCTTACTGTTATGGTAAAAAGTAAGTATTATCACTGAAATAATGCTACCCAAAATATACAGTTGGGTATCTACCAAGCCAAGCATAAATTTTTCTATCTAATAATAATTATTGGTATTTATGTTAAATAGAGACAATTTACAGTACATTTCAGATAAAGGCAAGCCATGAGTAATCATAGGAAGTAAAGTTAAGGGTCTATTAAAACGACATGAATGTCGTTTCTAAAGAGACAGCCATGCTACCTGAGATTTTTTAAGATAAACATCTTTCTGGCAAGGCTTTTTTATTTTAGGGACATTTGTCGAAAGCCATAGTGTCTCAGGTAATTGAGAAGGGAGGGAGTCGTCATGAAAATTGGAGGTTTACTGATTCTTCCGGTTTGTCTCATATTTTTCTATGTTATTCCTGTTTATGCACAGGATGCACAGCTGTTGGATGTTACCATTGATGAGGTAAATGGTGATATTGAGATGATGCTTCCAAATACATTTGACTGGATTCCAATACCTGAAGAATCAGGCAACACTTTTTCAGAAGGTACCCAGATCCGAACCGGTCCATTTTCCAGTGTCACTCTCGTCCTGGCAGAGAGCAGCGTTATACTTGTAGATTCTCTTACCTATTTGACAGTAGAACAGTTCTTCAGGTCTGGCAATGTAGTGACTACCAGGATAAACCTGATTATAGGTTCTATCGTAAGCACGCTGGATGACGGAACGAAGTTTGAAAATGACTATCAGATCATAACGCCTTCATTAACTGAAACGTTGAATAGTGGTGAAATTAAGAAGGTAGTTTCAGGTGCTATGTACAAAGACAGTGTTAGGACAGGGCCTAGAGAAGGTGCAGATGTGGGAGGAGGAGAGGCGGGTGGTTATAAAAAGGGTCCGAGTGCCGGGCAGAGAGCTCGGGCAAATGCGCAGAAGAGGGAGTCATCATCGCCGCAAGGCAATTGAGAAATTGCTAAATCATAATAGAAAAGTATGAATAAAAACGGATTCCTTGAGATGCTGCGTAATTAACAAGGGGTTTCTCCGGTCGAAGCTGTAGCTGTTTGTTATGAAACCCTAACAAAATTTGTTAGGGTTTCATAACAAAATGAATAGCTGGGCTTTTGATAAAAACGGTAACTACTTGCCAGTTAAAGACATGCGTATTGAGGCTGGTTTCGCGTTCGTTTGATCAGAAATCGGTTATTGCTATATAATCTGTCTTAATTGCAATCGAAGACAAAGGACATGTATAGAGGGAACATGGGCATTTTTATCAATTAAAAGCCTTACTGTGAGGGGTGGTGTCTACAGACCTTTTGGCAGTACGGCCTCAGCAGGAAGAGAGACGAAAGCCTTCCAAAATAGTACAGAGAAAACGGTAGAAATTTTATAACATTTACTGCTGAATAACGTTATGAGTTCCTAACGTTATTCGTTATGAAATCATAACAAAAAGAGAAGGGCCGAAAACCAGAGATTGTCAATAATTCCATAACACCTGTTAATGTCAATGCTTAGCTATTTTACTGTTTTTGAAGAAGGCAATGGCATTGTATGTGTGTTTATTAGTGTACCGGACACTAGTCAGGTGTAGAGGAGGCAAAAATACCATAAGTTTTTTTAATAGCTGCCTTCTCATCTTCTGGCAATCAGAGTCTGTTTGAATGGCGCTGAGGTGGCATGGAAGCCTTTCGATAGCGTAGAGAAAAACCAAAATCACAAAAGCTTTGCTGCCATGGATGGTGTAGATAGTCATTCTCTTCAGCAAGGCTTTTTTTATTTGATAGATTTTGGATTTGCGTCATGCGTCCTTTCGTCATCTGTGTCTGTCAGCAAGATTCAACCATAAATGATGTAGTGTAATGTTTGTAGCATAACAATATTCGAATCGGCCCTGAGGAGAGCCTATAATGAGTATAAAAACAAAAACTATATTGGTCATATCAATTTTCATCATATTTGCTTACTCACTCAGTACGCCAGCGTATGCACAAAAAACGCGAAAGTTTGATGTTACTAGCAATGAAGTAGTTGGTGACGTCGAGATAATACTTCCGAATACATTTAAGTGGATTCCGGCTCCTGCAGAAGTGGGTAGTGTTTTTACAGATGGGGTTCAAATCCGTACCGGCCCATTCGCCAGTATATCCCGAGTCTTAGCCTATAGCAACATTGCCTGTCCTGACTCTTTTGCCTTCATGATAATAGATAAATTTTTAAAATCTGGCAATGTTGTCTCTACAATGCTGGATTTGATTGTCAGTTCAATTGTGAATGCATCAAATGAGGGAGCATTGTGCAAAAATGATTATAAGGTTGCAATGCCATTTTTTATGACATCACTAATCAATAGTGAAATCAAGGGGATAGTTGTCGGTGATGTCGCCCGGGGAACTGCAGAGGAGAAGAGTGTCTCCAGTAGTGCCATCGTCAAATTCAGTATTGGTTAAATTGGTCGGGTATACGCACCTTTAGGTGGCATGATTTATTAATTATCGTTTAGAACAAATAAACACATGGATAAAATCAGGTTCTTTTACCAGGGCAAAGTTAATAATAAAATGAATAAGCACTGCTACATTGCAATACTTTTCCTCCTCACACTATTATCCCTGCCTCAAATAGTGCTGTCTCAGCAGGAAGAGAGATTGGCAGTGGTATCTGAATATGAAGGTGATGTTAAGGTGGAGCATGAGTCGATATCGAAGACAGTAAAAAAGATAGGTAACAGGATAAGAAATTCTGCTGTCTATGAAGATGATTCTGTCATGACCATGCACAACTCAACGGCAGACCTGGTCTTTAATGACAACACCAGCCTGGAGATTGATGAGGACACTTCACTCACTGTATGTTCAAGGCACATGTCCGCAGATGAGTGCTCAGAGGGCGGCTTTATCAAACAGGTATCAGGTAAACAGAGTGGAATTGTTAGGAATATTAACATAAAGGCGGGGAAGTTTCTGGCAAATATAACTCCCAGCAAATCAGTGTTGACGGAATTTGAGACACCCAGCGGTGTGGCATCAGTGAGGGGAACAAAGTTTGCTTTTGCCTATATCGGTGGTGTTACAAGTATTGATCTGACGCAGGGGCTTATAGACTTTGCCAGTGCAGGAAATGAGGTGAGCTTCAGCATTGAACCGGGTGTCGCCGTAGATATTTCAACACCGGAATCAGGCAGAGCGTCTGTGCACGTAAATAGAGGGCAGTTAGATGTTAGAGTAAACTCAGGGTCTATAAACGTTGAATCAGGCGAGACTGCCGGGGTGCAAGTGGATGAGGGGACAGGAGAGATAACTATATCATCGGAGGAAGGTGTGGTTGAGTTTGAAACCGGCACGGGTACTGTGTCAATCGAAGAAGGTGGTGCTCTGGAAGCGACGGTTGATGCTGAGACAGGTGAGGTGGAAGTTACGGGTGTAGAGGGAGAGGTTACTATAACAAATGACGATGGCGCCATAATTGAGGTTGAAGCCGGAACGAGTCTGGGAACACAAGGCCCTGTGGAAACAGAGTTCTCGGCAAAGATCATGAACATGAAAGGTGGAAAGAAAGATATGCTTGGTAATGGGCCAATGGGGCCTGATGGTGGATCGGGAGATGACACGTATTCTGATAATTTTATGACTGGCACAATTTCAGATAATCAGGGTAATGTTTATTCGTTTAAAGATTTTCAATTTAGCAGTGATAACGCAAAGAATCCTTATAAAGATAATGTTTTAAAAAACTATGATGATGGTGCAGCAGGTGCACATCCCGGAACTCCGACTACCTGGACCCAAAATGTAGCTAATAGTTGGACCAAGAAAAATGCCTATACTGATACTGCTTTTGGTGCATTTTCTGCGCCTGGTTCTAACTCAGAGACTACCATTGGTGATGTACAATTTACTGAAAATTTTGGCAGTGATGCGAATTTCGCAGTGGTCCATACCGGATATAGTACTAACGAAAACAACGGATTTCTGAAGATAACGCTAGACTTCAATACACCCGGTACTCTACAAGCTATCTTTGATTACAACTTTATAACCAGTGAGCTTGGTGGTGGTACTGCTCCAGATGCGTTTGAAGTATCTGCTATATCTGGCCTCACAACAAGACAACTTACTTATGAGTCAGCATGGGAGTCAAAGTCATCACTTACCGCGACAAGCGGATTGCCTTATGATACACTGGACACGAGAAATGATGTAAACGGTGATAGAACAGGTCTTGGTGGCACTACAGGCTGGCAAACTTTTGAGAGGCAAATCGTAGTACCATCTGGAATAACAACACTCGTCTTTGACGTATCAGATGCTTTTGATTCTAAAATAGATTCTGCCGTACTTTTAGACAATATTGCCACATATTTTACCCCGGCCCCTGTGGCCCAGACACAGGTGCTAGCTGACTGGACAGCGAAAAATACATGGACCCCCATGCAGAATGCTTATACTTCGGATAACTTCGGTAGCTACTACGCACCTAGCATCGCGACACAGAATGATACTTCCACTGCTAAATTCTTTGAAAACTTTAATCAAGGCGTTAGCACTGATGAATTTGCCGTACTCCATACCTATGACACAGCAACTAACGGATATATGAAGGTAACTATCAATTTCGCAACTCCCGGTAATCTTCAAACTATATTTAATTACAACTTTATTACCGCTGATACTCAAGCGAGCGAAATGTTTGTATTAAAGCTGGTTAAAAGTGGCACATCACATGAGGTATTTCGTGTGACAGCGACTGATGATACACTTACTGAGGTATCCGGATTGCCTGATGCTCCAATTACGGACGCGGTTGGTAAAGCTACAGACTGGACAGTTTATGATAGAACACACACTATACCAAGCGGTGATATAACGTTTTTCTTTGACGTAAAAGAATTCCTTGCCGGTAACACATTAAAGGATTCCGCCGTTCTTTTAGACAATATTGCAATGTATTTTACAGCTAACGCCGACTTGGACACGCCTCAGATCAATCCACAGGACTGGGTCCCTTCCAGCTGGTCTGCGATTGAGACCTGGGACAGAAGGCAGAATGCCTATACTACAAAGGCCTTTGGCCCTATCACGGTACCTGACGCCGGTTCTTCCAAGAGCCATGCAGTCTTTGCTGAAAGCTTTGGTAGTAATGATGCAGGTGATAACAATTTTGCCGTGATCCATACCGGGCTCGGGAATAATGGAAGTAAAGGATATCTGGACTGGGACTTCACTGTTCCCGCAGGTGGTGAAAGCCGCCAGATCTCGTTTGATTACAATTTTATTGCCACTCACATAAATTCCGCTCAGATAAAGAGTTCTCAGCTGAATGATTATTTCAAGGTTGAGTTGCTCAACTCTGTTGGCAACTCAATAGCTGAGCTTGCTACAGGGTCAGTATATAGCTCCTTTGTAAACAACAAAACCCTTAATGTGGATTATTTCTATAAAAGCGGATTGCCACTTGATACATTGGATACGTATGCGGGTTCTGGTAATGGTTACGAAACAGGCTGGCTCTCCTTCGCCACAGCCGCCGGTGGTATAGAGTTGGCATCAGGATTGACAACGCTTCGATTCAGCGTATTCGATGTCGATGCAAGTGGAAATGATGTTGATGATGCTGGTTTCAATACCGGTCATGCTCTATACGATTCAGCCTTGCTTCTAGATAACGTGATTGATCCTCCTGTTGAGGCTTCAAGCACGGATTATCTGCTTACGTTTGCCAGGATGCTTCGTGGAGAGATTGATGTTCATGATGCTGATCTTGAGGCTGATGCTGTGGCCAGTGAAGAGCACCAGGCGTTTGTTGCCATGGTGAATGAGGTTATCAGTGATATGGAGAATATTTCTATTGATGAGTTTATAGAAGGCAAGGACGTGCTTCTTGATAGATTATGGGTTGCCAGGGAGATCGTAGCAGACCATGAGGAAACCGCTGAATTCGTACAACAGACAGCAGTTGCACATAATCTCCTGGAGGCCGCCGTAATCACTAATCAAGGCATTGGTTCGCATAATATTACTGCCATTCAGGATTCGTTAAACCAGGCAAAGTCGTTTCTGGTTGCCCATATAAATGATTTTGGAGAGGTAGACGCTCTTGCGAACATAAAGGCTAATATTGATTCCGTGTTGGTAAATATAGATAACATGAACAACAATGTATACACCACGGCTACATTAGTAGCAATACGGGACGGTATCAAGCAGGCATTCAGTGATACCATTGACCATATGACCGGAACTAATAGCTTATGTGGCAGTGCTGCACATCCTGAGTGTGAACAACATGCGTTGTGATGAGTGAAATGGATACAAACCTGCTGGAGTTTATCTTTTTCTTCACTTATTTGTACCGCTAAGCGTCGGAATACCGACGCTTTTACCCTCTCGGCAATTATTACAATTTCTGAGGCATTGTTATAAGGCCTAACAAAATTTGTTAGGCCTTATAACAAAACGAATTATCAATATTTTTTAAAAAAGCGGTAACTGTTGTTATGTTAGGGGCTTACGCTGTGTTCTTGGTTTAAGGTTACATTGGTATGGTTTTTGTTGTTTAACTGTCCCGGTAAATATTTAAATTAAGTAAATTTCTGCTAACCAGTATTGTAATGTTTTATTTACAAAATAAACAGTTGGCCTTTCTTGGGAAATATGGTAATTATCAATCAGCTCTACTATTGTTTTGTATTATAAACAGGCGAAGCAAGGAAGCTTCCATTTTTTATAAAAGAAGAAATATATTAAAAAAAGCCTTACTGCCATGGATGGCATCTGCAACCATTTTTGACAGTAGGGCTTTTTTTGTTTTAACAGCATCTAAAATATAATATAGAGAGATACGCTGTTTCAGGTATCAGGATCTACCGGTTACTTTTAAAGAAAGAGGGGGTTTTGATGATAGATTTAATGAAGAGGAAACGGGTTTTTGTATCAGCACTGGTAATCAGCATATTTATAGGTTTTATTGGGCTGGCGTATGCTGATACTACTAATACTAAGTCCGAAGCCGATGTCATTGAGTCCGTACCTGAGAAGACGGATCATGCTGTCAGGGCACAGGTGAGTAAAAACTACGGCAAGCTTCCCCTCTCGTTTATCAGGAATGACGGGCAGATTGATGATAAGGTAAAGTATTATGAACGCGGCCGTGGCCACAGCACATACTTTACCGGTGAAGGGGTGTATCTGGAGTTAACGCACAGTGAGCCCGACAACTCGACGGATAATAAGGCTGAAGAAATTAATCAGAAGCCAGAAGCAAGAGATTCTGAAGTCTCCAATCGTCAATCGAAAATCGAAAATCGAAAATCATCAATCCTAAGGCTCGTACCTCTTAATGCAAACAAAAATACTGAAATCGTTGCAGAGGGTATGCAGAAGGGTAAGGTTAACTACTTTGTTGGCAATGACCCTGAAAAGTGGAAAACCAATGTCGCAACATATCAATCAGTAGTTTACAAGGATGTATATAAAGATATCGATATGAAGTTTTACGGTAATAACCGTCAGATGGAATATGACGTCATTGTCAAGCCCGGTGCAGACCCGTCTCTCGTAAGACTTTCATATGAAGGCATAGAGGGGTTGAGTATTACTGAAGATGGAAAAATGGAGATAAACCTCAAGGAAGGCAAGGTATTACAGGAGAAACCATATTGCTATCAGGAGATAGATGGAAAGAGAGTCGAAATCGAAGGATCTTTTAAGCTGATAAACTCAGAATTAAAAGAACAAGGCACTAAAATCATAAATCGTAAATCCCAAATCTCAAATCAGAAATTTGCTTATTCATTCCAAGTTGCTTCCTATGACAAAAACCACTCTCTTGTCATAGACCCGGTACTGGTCTACTCTACCTATCTGGGGGGTAGTGGTGTCGATCAGGGTATCAGCATCGCTGTGGATGTCTCAGGAAACGCGTATATAACAGGGTATACTACCTCCACAAATTTTCCAACCGCCTCTCCTTTACAGGCGAGCTTTGGTGGGGGAACTGGTGATGCCTTTATCACAAAGATAGATGCCTCAGGGAGCAGTCTTATATATTCAACTTATCTGGGGGGGAGTGATTATGATCAGGGTTACGTAATTGCTGTAGATGCCACGGGAAATGTTTATGTATCCGGGTTGACTACCTCCAGCAATTTCCCTACCGTATCTCCTATCCAGAGCGTTTATGGTGGTGGCAATTGGGACGTCTTTGTTGCAAAAATAGATGCTTCAGGGAGCACTCTTGTTTATTCCACCTATCTGGGGGGTGATCGTTTTGACATTAGTGGTGCAATCGCTGTGGATTCTTCCGGAAACGCATATATAACGGGGGGTACAGGTTCCAACAACTTTCCAACTGTATCTCCTCTATTTGGGAGTCGTGCTGGGAGTCGTGATGTCTTTATCACAAAGATAGATGCCTCAGGAAACAGCCTTATTTATTCCACTTATTTAGGGGGTAGTCGTTCTGATAGCGGCTACGGAATCACTGTGGATGCCTCTGGAAACGCATATATAACCGGGTATACTGCCTCCACTGATTTTCCAACCGCTTCTCCGGCTACTTTTCCAGTTCTACAGGAGATCTTTGGTGGTGGTGGTACTAGTTTCGGTCAGGGAGACGGCTTTATCACAAAGATAGATGCTTCAGGGAGCAGCCTTGTTTACTCCACATATTTAGGTGGTAGTGGTGATGATTTAGGTAATGATATCGCAGTGGATACTTCCGGAAACGCTTATATAACCGGGCATACTGCCTCCACCAATTTTCCAACCGCCTCCCCGGCTACTTTTCCAGTTCTACAGGAGAGCTTTGGCGGAGCAGGTTCTATGGGTATTGGTGATACCTTTATCACAAAAATAAATGCCTCAGGGAGCAGCCTTGTCTATTCCACATATCTTGGAGGGAGTGGTGATGATGACAGCAGTGGAATAGCTTTGGATGCCTCGGGAAATGTATATATAGCGGGATGGACTAACTCCAGCGATTTCCAGAATGTATTTCCTGTTCAGAGCGGTTATGGTGGAGCAGGGACTTATGGTTTAGGTGATGCCTTTATCACGAAGATAGACGCGTCAGGGAGCAGTCTTGTTTATTCCACATATCTGGGTGGTAGTGGTGATGATGGTGGCTTTGGACTCGCTGTGGACGCCACTGGGAATATTTATGTATCCGGTATTACTGACTCCACTGACTTTACGACCGCATCTCCCTACCAGTTGAACAATGGTGGAGGGAGTTTTGATGCCTTTGTTGCAAAGTTGAGTCCTGACTCAGACGGCGATGGCCTTCCGGATGATGACGAATTCAACATCCATCTCACCGACGAGAACGACCCGGATAGCGACGAAGATGGCGTCTATGATGGATTTGAGGTAAATAACGGTACAGATCCTAATGATCCTGCAAGCAGGCCTGACATGTTGCTGTGGTCAAAGTTATATGGTGGGACATCTAAAGATTTTAGCACTGATATTCAGCTTACTACAGACGGCGGATACCTTGTGGTGGGATACACGATATCATTTGGCGCTGGAGATAATGATATCTGGGTATTGAAGCTCAACGCGGACGGCACAGTTGCCTGGCAGAATACATACGGGGGGAGCCTGAAAGAACTTTCCACGAACCTCCTGCAGACTGCCGACGGAGGTTCAATTGTGGTGGGATTCACGGAGTCATTTGGTGCGGGAGGTTCTGATGCCTGGGTATTGAAGCTCAATGCGGACGGTACTGTAGACTGGAACAGGACCTATGGGGGGAGTGGAAATGATAGGGCCGATTTCATACAGCAGACGCCTGATGGCGGTTACATTGTATCAGGAATTACGAATTCATTTGGCTCGGGAGGTCGTGATGCCTGGGTACTGAAGCTCAATGCGGACGGCACAGTAGACTGGCAGAAGACATATGGCGTGGCTTCCAGTGACTGGGGCAGTGATATTCAGCTTGCCAGCGACGGTGGTTACGTTGTGGTTGGTTTAACACAAAATGATTTATGGGTGTTCAAGCTCAATTCAGACGGCACAGTTGCCTGGCAGAAGAGATATTTGGACATTGCTGTTTCTGATGGATCTGTTGTCCCGATAATCCGGAGGACTAATGACGGAGGTTATATCGTATCAGTATGGACTGGAGCACATGCCACTGACATTGATACCAGATTATTGAAACTTAACGCTGATGGGACAATTGCGTGGGAAAAGAATTATGGCGCGGCTGATCATGAGACAGTTTTTGATCTACAGCAGTCCGCTGATGGCGGTTACATCCTGACGGGAGTTATATTTAATCCCGTCAGTGGTGATACCGATGCCTGGGTATTTAAACTCAATGAAGACAGTACAATTGACTGGCAGAAGATCTACGACATGTCCGGACCTTCGGGGGGATATTCCATTCAGCAGACCCTTGATGGAGGTTATGCAATGGCTGGAGTCGTTGATTCGTCAGGCGGCAGCTTTACTGATGTTGATTACTGGGTATCGAAAAGCGACTCTAATGGGGATATAGGTAGCTCATGCGGTATTGTCGGCACATCAGTCATAACCTCTGCTGCTGCCTCAGTTACGGTCGTCAATACATCCGTAACCGTTACCGATACTGCAATAATATCCGATGCTACCAATACCATAATCGCAAGTCCAAGCTCTTTGACGGAAGATACCCAATGTACAAACGACCAGAACGGTAACGGAATTATAGATATCAATGATACTGCTTCTGACTCTGATAGCGATGGTATTACAGATAGTGACGAGATAATAATCTACGGTACCGATCCGGGCAATGATGATACAGACGGTGACGGCCTCTCGGACGGTGACGAGGTAAACACCAATGGTACCGATCCGAATGATCCAGATAGCGATGGTGATGGTATTGATGATCTGCTTGACAGTTGCCCAGGTTTTGATGACAACCTGGATGCAGATGGTGATGGTGCTCCGGATGATTGTGACATATGTCCGGGCTTTGATGATAGCGTAGATGCTGATAATGACGGAGTGCCGGATGGATGTGATGCCTTCCCAGGTGATCCGACTGAATCTAGTGATAATGATAACGATGGTATAGGTGACAATTCTGATGATGATTTTACACCAACCGGTGAAGATGTAGTAGTTGAACCTGTTGATACTAATCCAGAAACCACTGAACCAACACCAGTAACAATAGTGTTTGAAAACGTTACTCAAAGTGGTACTACAACTGTGACCAGTGTGCCAATACCTTTTCCATGGGATCCACCACGAGATTCTGGTTTTGCGGTGGCCTCAATTATAGGATATGAGTTGGAATCGACTGTAGAGTTCACCGATAATGTAGAGGTCTGTTTTAGCTACGGTGATGTTGGTAGGGATGGCCCTGATAGTGACGAAGAGAATGATGAGGAGGAATTGTATAAACTGTTTCACTTTGAAGATACAAATGATGATGGTGTTAGCGATACATGGGTTAATATTACAACCACTAATGATTATCTGGTAAATGATCAAATATGTGGTCTGGTTACATCCTTCTCACCGTTTGCTATTTTTGTACAGGATATTGCTGCTCCGAAAGTAACCGCAGAGCTCGTGCCTGTGCCAATGACACTGAAACAGAAGAAGGGCTGTTTTACGGTGACCATCTCTGCTACGGACGACCATAATGATGATCCAGAGCTTGCGGCACTCTTAAACGGTTACCCTGTAACTAACGGTCAGATTGTAGAGCTGAAGCATAGCAAGAAGTTCAAAGTAAAGATAAAGGGTGAAGGCAGCAGCGATGATGGTAGTAGCGGTAAAGGTCGTCGTCGAAAATGCAATCCTGATGTGAAGTTCAAAGGCCCAAGCTTCACGTTAGAGGTAACAGCTACTGATTATGCTGGTAATACAGGTGCTGCAGAACCTGTCGACTTTGCATTTTCGTCAAAGCATGGTGATGGAAGCAGTGATGACAACAAAGGACATGGTAATGACAAAGATAGACATGATGAGGATAATCGTGGAAAGAAGAAAAGGTAAGAAGTAGTGTGCTAGATGCATGACGCGCGATAAAAGGCAAACATGTTAATCTCCGGGGAGCGTTTTTCTTGTCATCCTGAACTCGTTTCAGGATCTATATACATGGTAACTTAATAATATTAATGAAATACATATAATCAGCAGTTGAGAAAATTATAAATATTTGGAGATGATTAAGGTCTCTGAGGGCGGAAACAACTTAATTATGAAAGAGGGGGTTTTGATGATCGGTTTAATGAAGAGGAGACGGGTTTTTGTATCAGCACTGGTAATCAGCATATTTATAGGTTTTATTGGGCTGGCGTATGCTAATACTACTAATACTAAGTCCGAGGCCGATGTCATTGAGTCCGTACCTGAGAAGACGGATCATGCTGTCAGGGCACAGGTGAGTAAAAACTACGGCAAGCTTCCCCTCTCGTTTATCCGGAATGACGGGCAGATTGATGATAAGGTAAAGTATTATGAACGCGGTCGTGGCCACAGCACATACTTTACCAGTGAAGGGGTGTATCTGGAGTTAACGCACAGTGAGGAGACAGTAGACAGTTGTCAGTCTGCAGTTGGCCACAACCCGATTGCCAGAATATCGCCCGACCGGCCAATCCGTTCGGACGGGAGGCCGGGTGGGAAACTCGATAATCTCAACCCGCAACTCACAACCAGCAACCCGCAACTCGGTAATCGAAAATCATCAATCCTAAGGCTCGTTCCTCTTAATGCAAACAAAAATACTGAAATCGTTGCGGAGGGTATGCAGAAGGGTAAGGTCAACTACTTTGTAGGCAATGATCCTGAGAAGTGGAAGAGCAATATTGCTACATATCAATCAGTAGTCTACAAGGATATATATCAAAATATTGACATGAAGTTTTACGGTAATAACCGCCAGATGGAGTACGATGTAATCGTCAAGCCAGGCGCGGACCCATCCCTCGTAAGGCTTTCATATGAGGGCACAGAGGGACTGAATATTACAGAAGACGGACGTATGGAGATTGTGCTTAAGGAAGGCAAGCTAATACAGAACAAGCCATACTGTTATCAGGAGATAGAGGGAAAGAGAGTCGAAGTTGAAGGAAGCTTCAAACTCATCAACCAGGAGCCTGAAACTCGCAACTCGCAACTCGTAAATCCCAATTCCGAACTCCTATCTCCGAACTCTCAACTATACGCTTACACCTTTGAAGTCACTTCCTATGACAAAAACCACACTCTTGTCATAGACCCTGTACTGGTCTACTCTACCTATCTAGGGGGTAGTGAACTGGATGGTAACGCAGGAATCGCTGTGGATGCCTCCGGAAACATATATATAGCCGGGACTACTTACTCCACTGACTTTCCGGACGCCTCTCCTATCCAGGGGAGCCCTGGTGGTATTGCTAATGCCTATATCACAAAGATAGATGCCTCAGGGAGCAGTCTTGTTTATTCTACCTATCTGGGGGGTAGTGATCTGGATGGGGCTTTAGATATAGCTGTGGATGCATCCGGAAACGCATATATAACCGGGGTAGCTGTCTCCACCGACTTCCCGACTGCCTCTCCCCTATTTGGGAGCCATGCTGGTGGTTCTTCCGCATACCCATCGGATGCCTTTATCACAAAGATAGATGCCTCAGGGAGCAGCCTCATTTATTCCACCTATCTGGGGGGTAGTGGTGATGATTGGGGCAGCAGACTCGCTTTAGATATCTCTGATAACGTATATATAACGGGAGAGACTGTCTCCACCGATTTTCCGACAGCCTCTCCCATCCAGGGGAGCTTTGGTGGTGGAGACAGAACGGATATATTTGTCACTAAGATAGATGCCTCAGGAAGCAGCCTTGTTTATTCTACCTATCTGGGTGGAAGTACTGTCGATAGAGATGCCAGAATCGCTGTGGATGCTTCCGGAAACGCTTATATAGCCGGGCAAACTCACTCCGACGACTTTCCAACCGCCTCTCCTATGCAGGGAACCCGTAGTGGAGGTTTCGATACTTTTGTCACGAAGATAGATACCTCAGGGAACAGCCTTATTTATTCCACCTACCTTGGTGGTAGTGGTCATGATCAGAATTACGGTTTAGCTGTAGATTCCTCAGGTAACGTATATATAGGCGGGGAGACTATTTCCACCGATTATCCGACCGTCTCTCCTCTACAGGGGAGTCATGGTGGTGGGTCTTATGATGCCTTTATCACAAAGATAGATGCCTCAGGGAGCAGCCTTGTTTATTCTACATATCTGGGTGGTGGTGGTTTTGATGTGGTCTTAGAAATAGTTTTAGATATCTCTGATAACGCATATATAACGGGTAGGACTAACTCCACCAACTTCCCGACTGTCTATCCTCTCCAGGGGAGCTTTGGTGGTGGCGCTGATGATGCTTTTATCACAAAGATAGATGCCTCAGGGAGCAGCCTCATTTATTCCACATATCTGGGGGGTAGTGGTGATGATTGGGGCAGCAGACTCGCTTTAGATATCTCTGATAACTTATATATAGCGGGTGGTACTAGCTCCACCGACTTCCAGACCGTCTCTCCCTTTCAGGGAAGCTATGGTGGTGGCAGTGCTGATGCCTTTGTGGCAAAGTTGAGTCCGGACTCAGACGGCGACGGTCTTCCGGATGATGACGAAGTCAACATCCATATCACCGATCCGAACGATCCCGATACCGACGGCGATGGCGTCTATGATGGTTTTGAGGTAAATAACGGTACAGATCCCACTGACCCTGTAAGCAGGCCTGATATTGCTTTATGGGCAAAAACATATGGCGGAGCCTCATATGACAGGGCTTATTCTGTCAGTCATACATCGGACGGTGGTTATGTAATGGCCGGAATGACCGCGTCATTTAGTGATGCATCTGGTGACGTTATGGTAGTAAAGTACGACGCTGATGGTACAGTCGTTTGGCAGAATAACTATGGGGGGGCAAATAATGACAGCGCCGATTACATTGAGCAGACTGCGGATGGCGGTTACATTGTGGGGGCATCTGCTTCCAGTGTTGGCGCGTGGATATTCAAGCTTAATGCAGATGGTTCGATGGTCTGGCAGAAGGGTTATTCAGATGGTTTGGCTGGGACAGTTCATGAGACTTCAGACGGCGGATATATTGCGGCGGGACAGACAAGTTCGTTCGGGGCAGGCGATTCAGACGCGTGGGTACTAAAGCTGGATGCAAATGGTAATACGGGAGCCGGCTTCACCGGGACGTGGAGTAAGCGTTATGGCGGGACTTCTGATGATAGTGCTCGTTCTATCAGACAAACTGCGGATGGAGGCTACTTCGTTGCAGGGAATACAGAGTCGTCTGGTGCGGGAGTGGGTGATGTATGGGTATTGAAGCTCGATATAGACGGCAATGTGGTCTGGCAGAAGACATATGGAGATGCTTCCTATGAGTACTCGGAATCAGCTCAGCTGACTTCAGACGGCGGATATATCGTAGCTGGTTTTACAGGGGATCCGGCAGATATATGGGTACTGAAACTCAACACAGACGGGACTATAGCATGGCAGAAGACGTATGGTGGTGCCGGATGGGAAGAGCCGACGTCAATCCGGCAGACATCCGATGGTGGTTATGTAGTGGCGGGCGCAACATATTCATCAGGTGCGGGCGCTTCAGACGTCTGGGTGCTGAAACTTAACGCGGCTGGAGCTGTCGACTGGCAGAACACCTATGGCGGTAGTTCTTCCGAGGAGGCCTGGTCCATCAGTCAAACTGCTGATGGCGGCTATATCATTTCAGGACTAAGTTTTTCATACGGAGCCGGTATCGCAGATGCCTGGTTATTAAGGCTGGATGCTAATGGTGACATAGGAGGTTCGTGTGGGATTGTTATGCCGACAAGTGTAACACCGTCAGATACAACAGTTTTACCCGATGCTACATTCTCCGTAACCACTGCAGACACCGCAGTTTCAGGTGTAATCAGCACCTTGGCTGTCAATGGCATCACCCTGACGGAAGATACCCAATGTACAAACGACCAGAATGGTAATGGTATTATAGACATCAATGATACTGTTTCTGACTCTGATAGCGATGGTATTACAGACAGTGACGAGGTAATATTCTACGGTACCAATCCCGGCCTCGCTGATACAGACGGTGACGGCCTCTCGGACGGTGACGAGGTAAACACCAATAATACCAACCCGAATGATCCAGATAGCGATGGTGATGGTATTGATGATCTGCTTGACAGTTGCCCTAATGATGTCGACAACGATGCAGACAATGACGGGATTTGCGGCGATGTAGATAATTGTCCTGGAGATGCTAACCCATTGCAGGAGAACAATGACGGCGACTCAGAAGGTGATGTTTGTGACACAGATGACGACAATGATGGTATCCCAGACACATCAGATGTGTATCCTTTTGATATTGATAATGATGGTATAAATGACAATGTTGATGCAGATTATACTGAAGCCGGCACAGATGTAATAGTTCAGCCGGTTGATCCTACTACAGAAACTACACCAGTAACATTAACGTTTGACAACGTTGAAGAAGCTGGTACTACGACTGTGACTAGTGCACCAATTCTCTTCTTCCCTCCATCATCTGGTTTTGATTTGAACTCTTTTATGAGCTATGAGTTGGTATCGGATGCAGTGTTCACCGGTAGTGTAGAGGTCTGTTTTTCCTACGGCCCTGGTGATAGGGATAGTGTGGATGATCCTGCTGAGGCATTTTATAACCTATTTCACTATGAAGATACAACTGGTGATGGTGTTAGCGATGCATGGGTAAATGTTACAACCTCTAGGGATACGCCAGGTGATCAAATATGTGGTTTGGTTACATCCTTCTCACCGTTTGCTATTTTTGTAGAGGATGTTGCTGCTCCGGAAGTAACAACCGCAGAGCTTGTGCCTGTGCCAAATACACTGAAAAAGAAGAAGGGTTGTTATACGGTGACCTTATCTGCTACGGACGACCATGATGATGATCCAGTGCTTACGGCACTCTTAAACGGTTACCCTGTAACTAACGGTCAGATTGTAGAGCTGAAGCATAGCAAGAAGTCTAAAGTAAAAGTAAAAGGTGAAGGTAGCAGCGATGATGATGGTAGCGGTAAAGGTCGTCGTTGCAACCCTGATGTTAAGTTCAAGGGCCCAAGCTTTACTTTAGAGGTAACAGCTACAGATTATGCTGGTAATACAGGTACTGCAGAACCAGTCGTCTTTGCATTTCCGTCAAAGCATGATGATGGAAGCAGTGATGATAACAAAGGACATGGTAATGACAAAGATAGACACGATGAGGATAATCCTGGAAAGAAGAAAAGGTAAGAAGCAAGATGAAGGATGAGTTACAAGTTACGGGTTGCACGTTTCGAGTTTTGAAGTTGTTGATTGAGTAATATTTGAAATTTGATGCTTACCGTTTGGGATTTATATCTTGTCTTCCTAAGCCTTAATCTGTTCTTTGCGTTCTTTGCGCCTTGGCGAGAAAACTGAATATAGACGAAATATATAGAATCAGCAGTTGAGAAAATTATAAATGTTTGGAGATGCTTAAGATCTCTGGGGGCGGAAACAACTTAATTATGAAAGAGGGGGTTTTGATGAGAGGTTTGATGAAGAGGAGACAGGGTTTTATATCGGCGCTGGTAATCAGCATTTTTGTGGGTTTTGTAGGACTGGCATATGCGAATACTGCCAGTACAAAGTCCGTACCTGAGAATACGGATCATGCTGCAAAGGCACAGGTGGATAAAAACTACGGTAAACTCCCTCTCTCATTCATCCGGAATGACGGACAGATGGATGAGAAGGTGGAGTATTATGAAAGAGGCAGTGGCCACAGCATGTACTTTACCGGTGAAGGTGTATACCTGGAACTCATCAGTAGTCGCGAATCAGAGGCCTCAACGTCACAATCCCCAAACCAGGTTGTACAATCTGCCCGCCCGGATGACCTGGTCGGACGGAAAACCATCAAACTCTCCCCAATAGGAGCAAACAAAAACCCTAAGATCATTGCTGATGGTATGCAGAAGGGTAAGGTTAATTATCTTATAGGCAATGATCCTGAGAAATGGAAGACCAATATTCCCACATATCAATCAGTAGTATACAAGGATATATATGAAAATATAGATATGAAGTTTTACGGTAATAACCGGCAGATGGAGTATGACGTAATTGTCAAACCAGGTGCAGACGTATCAGTCGTACAGATATCATACGAAGGCACTGAAGGATTAAATATCACTGAAGACGGGCGCATGGAGATTGCCCTTAATGAAGGCAAGGTTATCCAGAACAAACCATACTGTTACCAGGATATAGACGGGAAAAGAGTTGAAGTAGAAGGTAGCTTTAAACTTATAGAATCATCAATCGTAAATCGTAAATCCCAAATCCCAAATCAGAAATTCTCCTACGCCTTTGATGTCGCATCATATAACAAAGACTATTCTCTCGTTATTGATCCTACTCTAATTTACTCTACTTTCCTTGGAGCGGGTTTTGATTATACTTATAACTCCAGAGTAACTGGTATCGCAGCAGATAACTCAGGAAATGTTTATTTGATTGGACGTACTAGTGTTGCAGGCTTTCCAGCTACCGTAGGTAAGAGCTTTGATGGCAGTTCTGAAGCCTATGTTACAAAACTGGATCCTACAGGCACGTATCTTGTATACTCCACATTTTTAGGTGGAAGTTGTGATAGTACTGGAGCAAGTAGTATAGTCGTAGATAGTAACGGAAATGCATATATAGCAGGATCAACTAAATGTAATAATTTCCCTACTACTTCAGGTGCTTATGATACGGTTCTTAATAATGATGATACGACCACTTATGAAGATGCGTTTGTGGCCAAATTAGATTCAACAGGATCAAACCTTCTCTATTCTACATACATCGGAGGAATTTATACTGATCGAAGTAGTGGCATCGTGTTGGATAGCGCTGGAGATGTATACGTAACCGGTACTACAAGTGACCTCAGTGTTAACTCTGGATTTCCCATTACACCAGGAACTTATAGTAGTGAAGGCAATTCTAACGCTAACATCTTTATAAGCAAGTTTCAACTTTCAGGTACCGGATCCTCTGACCTTTTATTTTCCACATCAATTGGAGGGGATAACTCTTCGTCTGCTGCAGCCATAGAAGTGGATAATTTGGGAAATATTTATGTGGTTGGTGGGACTAGTGCTACAGATTTTCCCACCACTGATGGTGCCTATGATACACTTATTAATAACGATGGAACATATGCTTCAAATCAATATGATGGATTTCTTCTTAAACTTAGCCCAGGTGCATCAGGGCTGCTCTACTCTACATATATAGGCGGGGCTGGATTAGATAGAATCGCCCCAAATTGTATTGCTCTGGATAGCTCTGGAAATGTATTTATTGCGGGAGACACTAAGTCCTCAGACTTTCCTACCACTATTGGTGCTTATGATGATACTTATAATGGAGATGGAGTTCGGACAGATATATTTTTGGCCGTGCTTACACCTTCCGGTTCAGGAAATACTGACCTTTTGTACTCTACCTACTTTGGAGGAAATAATTCTGAGACGGCACAGGGTATTATAAGTGATTTTGACCACGCAGTGGGTATTGCATTAGATAGCTCAGGAAATGTATATATTGCAGGAACTATTCAAGCAACACAATCTGGAGGTACTTACATCTCAGACTTCCCTACCACCACGGATGCTTTTCAGAGCTACAATGGTGGTGGTCAGGATGGATTTATATCCATTCTGACACTTTCCGGTTCCGGTTCTTCTGATCTAATATACTCGTCCTATTTGGGAGGTACTGATTCAGATGGTATCGATGCATTTGCTATGGATGATTCAGGAAATATATATGTAGCGGGTTATACATATTCCAATGATTTTCCCATAACACCAGGGGCATACGTTACTGACTTTGATGTCATTGGTTTAGATATTTTTGTGTCTAGCTTTTCCATACAACTCAACACCCCTTTAGATGCAGATGGAGATGGTTTCCTTTCAATAGCCGATGGCGGTGCCGATTGTGAAGATCGCCCGAATGGCGCAGACTGGATAGCGGGTACCGCAGACGACGGTGCAAATATCTATCCGGGAGCTTTTGAGCCAGGTGTATGTGGCGGGATAGATAACAACTGTGACGGGCAGGTGTTTCAGGGAAGTGCAGAGGTATGTGATGGAATAGATAACAACTGCAATGGTGATATAGATGAATTGACAATCACTAAAATGGAGGCAGCAATGCACAGCTCATTCGCTGTCTCATCAAATGGAACATTATGGGCATGGGGAAAAACGATTACGGCCAACTAGGAGATGGTACAACGAATGACAGATCGCTTCCCGTTCAAGTAGGGAGCGAGAATGATTGGGTTTCTGTGGCGGGAGGAAGGATTCATGCCCTCGGCCTTAAATCAGACGGTACACTATGGGCTTGGGGTTATAATGGGAATGGGGCATTGGGAGATGGTACATGGATTGATAGTCACACGCCTGTTCAAACAGGGTCAGATAATAACTGGGTCTCGATTGCGGCAGGACAGTATCACAGCCTTGGCCTCAAATCAAACGGTACATTATGGGCATGGGGATATGCTGGGGACGGAGGATTAGGGGATGGTACCTCAGCTAACAAATCCAATCCAGTTCAGATAAGTAGCGGTAGTACCTGGGCATCAGTTGCGGCAGGATTATTCGATCATTCCATGGGTATCAAAACAGATGGAACATTGTGGGCATGGGGGTGGGTCCAGGGCGGATTGGGAGATGGAACAACGCTTAGGAGATACTCTCCTGTTCAGGTAGGAAGTTCTAGTGATTGGGCCATGGTGTCAGGAGGAGGAGCCCATTCCACTGGCCTTAAGACAGATGGTACATTATGGGCATGGGGTTCTAACAATTATGGCCAATTAGGAAACGGCTCAACGGCTAATGAACTCTTACCTGTCCAGATTGGGATTGATTGGGTCGCTGTTGATGCAGGGGACAACTATACCCTTGGTCTTAAGTCAGACGGTACATTATTGGCATGGGGGGCTAATACTGCAGGCCAATTAGGTATAGGGAGTACGGATTACAACCCACATCCAATTCCGGAGCAGATAGGCAGTGATGGTAACTGGAATTCAGTATCAGCAGGAGCTATCCACTCTTTCGGTCTCAAATTAGATGGTACATCGTGGGCCTGGGGGTCTAATAATAATGGGAGGTCGGGAAATGGTAGGACATATTACTCCCCTTTTCAAACGGCCTCTAATGTGGCGGATGGTACTCTAAGCTCCACATATTATCAGGATGCAGATGGTGATGGATATGGTGATCCGACCGTCAGTCAAGTTTCATGCGTACAGCCTGCAGGGTATGTCGCAGATGACACAGATTGTAATGATGGAAACAGTGCTATCAATTCTGGAGCTACAGAGGTATGTGACGGAGTGGATAACAACTGTAACGGTCAGGCAGATGAAGGTTTGTTAAATACACATTACCAGGATAGTGATGGTGATGGATATGGTAACCCATTAGTGGTGGTAGTAGACTGCACACCGCCTGCAGGCTATGTTACAGATAGCTCAGATTGTAATGATGCTGATAGTTCTATTTCCCCGGGTGTTGTAGAGATACCATATGACGGAATAGATCAGGATTGCAGTGGTGCCGATCTTACAGATGTGGATGGTGATGGGTATGACTCTACGGTGGTAGCAGGTGGTACAGACTGTAATGATGCAGATGCCGGAATTAATCCTGGGGCCATAGAAATCTTTGACGGTGTTGATAACAACTGTAACGGTCAGACAGATGAAGGGTTTATAGATGCAGATCTTGATGGTTATGCATCAGTAGCTACAGGCGGTTATGATTGTAACGATACAGATGCTTCCATTAATCCGGGAGCCACAGAGATATGTGATGGAATAGATAACACTTGCAATGGTTTAATAGATATAGAAGTAGCTAGCTATTCTAAAATCGAATCAGGGCAATTTCATTATCTTGGTCTTAAATTTGACGGTACATTATGGGCCTGGGGAGCAAATAACTTTGGTCAATTAGGAGATGGCACAACAACCGATAGATGGTCCTCTGTTCAGATAGGGTCTGATAGTGACTGGGTTGCAATTACGGCAGGAGAGAATCACAGCCTTGGTCTCAAATCTAACGGTACATTATGGGCCTGGGGAAGAAACATTTATGCCCAGTTAGGTGATGGTACAACGACTAATAGACTATCCCCAGTCCAGGTAGGTAATGATAATGACTGGGTTTCTATAGCGGCAGGACAGTATCACAGCCATGGTCTTAAATCAAACGGTACATTATGGGCCTGGGGATATAACTGGAATGGCCAGTTAGGTGACGGTACGACATATCAAAGATACGCTCCTGTTCAGGTAGGGAGTGATAGTAATTGGGCATTCGTTACAACATACCTTCATACCCTCGGCCTCAAAACGGACGGTACATTATGGGCCTGGGGAAGAAACAATTATGGCCAGTTAGGTGACGGTTCTACATATGAAAAAAGCTCTCCTGTTCAGGTAGGGAGTGGTAGTGATTGGATTTTAGTTTCACTAGGACGTAATCACTCAATTGCCCTTAAAAATGACGGTACATTATGGGCCTGGGGAATTAACACTTATGGCCAGTTAGGTGACGGTACGACATCTCAAACATACTCTCCTGTTCAGGCAGGGAGTGATAGTGATTGGTCTTCAGTTGCGGCAAAGGATGATCATACTCTTGCCCTTAAAACAGACGGTACATTATGGGCCTGGGGAAGAAACGATTATGGCCAGTTAGGTGACGGTTCTACATATGGAAAAAGCTCTCCTGCCCAGATAGGAAGTGATGACAATTGGGAGTCTATTGCAATAGGACAGTATCACAGCCTCGGTCTCAAAACGGACGGTGCATTATGGGCCTGGGGAAATAACACTTATGGGCAGTTAGGAGACGGTACAACGACTAATAGAACTACACCTGGTACTATATCAGGGTCTTTATTAACCACGTATTATCAAGATGCGGATGGTGATGGGTATGGTGATTCAGCCGTCAGTCAAGACTACTGTTTAGGGTCACAGCCTGCAGATTACGTCACAGATAACTCAGATTGTAACGATATTGATATAAACGAGCATCCAGGCCAAGTGTGGTATAAAGATGCAGATAATGATCTCTATTCTGACGGTACGACATTAATACAATGTGCAAGGCCTCTCAATTACAAATTAGCATCGGAGTTGACGGTCACCTCAGGTGATTGTGACGATAGTAATGCTGCCGTTAATCCGGGAGTTGCAGAAGTGTTGAATAATGGCATAGACGATGATTGCGATCCTTTGACCACGGATGCTGATACAGATAATGATGGAGTAGCGGATAGTAGTGATCAGTGCCCCGGTTTTGATGACAGCTTAGATGTTGATGCAGATGGAATTCCTGATGGCTGTGATGCATTCCCATCTGATGCGACTGAAACAACAGATACAGATGGTGATGGCACAGGTGATAATACAGATACTGATGATGACAATGACGGAGTGATTGATACCTCTGATGCATTCCCGCTTGATGCGACTGAAACAACAGATACAGATAGTGATGGTACAGGTAATAATGCAGACACTGATGATGACAATGACGGTTACTCAGATGCAGTAGAGACAACAGAAGGAACAGATCCATTGAGCGCAGCCAGCAAGCCTGCCGACAATGACGGTGACTTTGACCCTGACAGCACTGATCCTGACGATGACAATGACGGAGTGATTGACACCTCTGATGCATTTCCGCTTGATGCGACTGAAACAACAGACTCAGACGGAGATGGCATAGGTGATAATACAGACACATGTCCTAATGATGCCGGCAACGATGCAGATGGTGACTTGGTGTGCGGTGATGTAGACAACTGTCCATTGACCAGCAATGCTGATCAGCTAGATAGTGATGGTGACGGCGTTGGTGATGCATGTGATGTATTCATAGCTGATCCTAATGAATCCAGTGATAATGATGGTGATGGCGTAGGTGACAATGCTGATGCAGATTTTACTGATGCCGGCACAGCTGTAGTAGTCGAACCGGTTGATACTAACCCAGATGCTACTACTACTACAACATTAACGTTTGACAACGTTGAAGAAGCTGGTACTACGACTGTGACCAGTGAAGAAATTGTACTATTCCCTCCACCATCTGGTTTTATGTTGTCATCTATTATGAGCTATGATGTGGTGTCGACGGCAGATTTCACTGGTTCTGTAAGTCTCTGTATTACCTATGCTGATGCCGGTAGGGATGGTGGGGATGACAGTATAGAGGATACGTATAAACTGTTTCACTATGAAGATGGTCAATGGGTAGATATTACAACATTTTTGGATACAGTAAATAACCAAATATGTGGTTTGACTACATCATTCTCACCTTTTGCTGTTTTTGTGGATACAGAGGTGCTGTCACCATTGATTGAAGGTGCCATGACAGGAGGTGGTCAGAGTAGTGAAGTAGACGGTTTTCTTCGCTACACCAGTCCGAGTGCGAAGAGTATCTCTCTGCCGGTTGATACTACAGACTTTGACATAGGAATTGTTTATGGTGATATAGACGCTGGTACGTTTCAGGCGACTCTAAACGGAGTTCCTTTTGCCGGCTTCGATCCAGTCACTGTGACGACATCCACTGTGACATCATGGGAGACAGTCTCAATACCTCTAGATCCTGGTAGAAATGTCCTTGTTCTGAAGGTGAAAGGAACAAAGGCCAGCGGACGTCTGGCGACAGATACGGACCGGCTTGTATTTGTTGTTAAATGAAGATGATGTGAATCGTTGTTGATGATACTTTAGTACTGCGCAACAACCAGACTATATAATCAGGCAGAGAGGTGTGCTGATACTACAGCATATCTCTCTGCAATTATCTTTCTGCAGGTTGGCAAAAATACCAAAATATAGAATATTGTTTTAAAGATAATTTTTCAGAAGTTAAAGAATTGAGAAAGGGATAATTGATATGCGTAGACATCTGACAATCAGTTTGTTTATATTAACCATCTTGCTTGGAGTCAATCAGGCGATTAAAGCAGAATCTTACATTTATACGCAGATTGATGTACCTGGTGCTGATGGCTCTACTCTTGTTAACGGAATCAATAATATTGGAGAGATTGTAGGAGAATATTCTGACAATAGGGGTGTTCATGGTTTTTTGCGTCAAACGGATGGAAGTTTTATTTCGTTTGATTTTAAAGGTGCAGAAGCCACCCGTCCTCATGGAATTAATGATTCCGGTCAGATTGTGGGAGTATATGAAAGACGGGGTGATCATCATGGCTTTTTGCGTGAACCTGATGGTAGTATGACCATAATTGATCCTGGCGTAATGGTAGATAGTGGTGGCTATTTCAGATCACATGCCAATGGAATAAATAATGATGGCCAAATAGTAGGGTGGTATTATAACTGTGATCCTGATTGCAGATCGGAAGGGTATATGCGTGATATTGATGGCACCTTTATATATCCGATCCCAATTCTGGATTCACTTAAAGGTTCTGCGGAAATGGCATGGGGTATAAACAGCTTTGGTCAGATTGTTGGGTATTATACTGATACCACTCCTGAAATGGTAGGATACATTGGTGAAATAGGTAATATTACTACCAAATACCAATTTCCAGGTGCAGCTTCAACTTGGGGCAGGGGTGTTAATGATGTTGGCCAGGTAGTGGGAGCTTATAGGGATCCAACAACATCTATGATTCAAGGTTTTTTTCGTGATATTGATGGCAGTTTTACTGGTATTACCTTTACAGGTCCTGACTATCAGAATCAACCTATGGATATTAACAATTCAGGCGTGATTGTGGGATGGGGTCAAGGAGTGTCAATAACTCATGGCTTTATTGCGACACCTGTCACTTCAAATCAATCTCCAGTTGCAGATGCAGGCGTGAATAAGTCTGCTGAAATAGGTGAAGCTGTAGCATTTGATGGAGCAGCTTCATATGATCCTGAGGGCTACATCGTAAGTTATGAATGGAATTTTGGTGACGGTAGTACCTCTGTATCTGGTGATGAGGTGACATATCATACATATACAACAGCGGGAACTTATAATGTGACCTTGACCGTTACAGACGATCAGGGAGGAATCGGTATCGCTACAATTCAAGCGGTGATTTCAGAGCTGACAGTTTCTGTTCTTACGATAGCTCCTACTACTGATATTAATATCGAAGGTTACCAGGGGAGCATTCCTCTTGATGCGGTTTCTCGTTTTGGGAATGATACTTATGTGATTCAAAATTCAGGAGCGGCCGGGGTTATCACTGCAAGCTTAGTAAATAACTCTGACTGGCTCAATATTGGTAATCATCAAGACGTTACCGTAAATGTAGGGCAACAGCGGAGTATAAAGGCTTCTCTCACTGATAAGGTTAATGATCTGGCACCAGGGACTTATAATGAAACCCTGAACATTGTACACCAAAATGGAGACAGTGATACTACACGTTCTATAACTCTAACGGTTTTACCCGCAGCATTTACGGTAACACCAGATTCTAATATGGTTATCACCGGTCAAACAGGCAGCTTTACGCCTAACCCGGTGCTTTACACAATAACAAATACAAAGAGTACAGACTTAAATATTAGTGTGGTCTATGGAGATGATGGTAATAGTGGTACTGGTCTTAATGATGAGTGGGGCACTCTTACCAGTAATACCTTGACATGTACTTATAATTCGCATGATTATATATGTGAAGGTACAATTGCTCCCGGAGCCACAGCAGATGTTACAGTAGCACTTAATAACTATGCAGACATATTGAGCTCAGGGTTTTATGAAGGTTGGATCTTTTTTGATGATATTGATTTAACCATACCGGTACCAATTAAACCAACAAGCCGTTCTCACGAATATAATCTGCTTGTTATGGCAGACAACCCTATTCCAGGCGATACAGTCGAAGGAGATAGTGTTATACATCCTGAAGACGGTTCAACCGGAGAATCATCTACGGCTATAACTATTGCCTTTAATGGGGTTGATACGGGAGGTGTTACCACTGTGAATGTCATTCCACCTGCGCCTCCGGTACCACAGGGGTTTAAGCTTGGTGATCCACCTGTGTATTACAGACTGGAAACTACTGCTACATTTCAATATGCTACGATATGTATTGATTATTCTGAGTACGGTTATTTCGATGAATCAGACCTTAAGTTCATGTATTTTAATGAGGCCAATCAGGTCTGGGAAGACATAACCCTCTTGCTGGATACGGAGAACAATATTATTTGTGGTTTGACAAACTCCTTATCTGATTTCGCTATTGTAGAGAGAGACTCAGACGGTGATGGAGTACCTGATACCTCTGATGCATTCCCGCTTGATGTGAGTGAAACAACAGATTCAGACGGAGATGGCATAGGTGATAATACAGACACATGTCCTAATGATGCCGGCAACGATGCTGATGGTGACGGGTTGTGCGGCGATGTAGATAACTGTCCATCTATTGCTAACCCATTGCAGGAGGACAATGACGGCGACTCAGAAGGCGATGCTTGTGACGCTGATGATGACAATGACGGTTACTCAGATGCAGTAGAGACAACAGAAGGGACAGATCCATTGAGTGCAGCCAGCAAGCCTGCCGACAATGACGGTGATTTTGACCCTGACAGCACTGATCCTGACGATGACAATGACGGTACGCCTGATGTATCAGATGCCTTCCCGTTTGATGCAGCCGAAACAACAGATTCAGATGGTGACGGCATAGGTGATAATACAGACACATGTCCTAATGATTCCGGCAACGATGCAGATGGTGACGGGGTGTGCGGTAATATTGACAACTGCCCATTGACCAGCAATACGGATCAGACAGATACAGATGGTGATGGCGTTGGTGATGCATGTGATGCACTCCCCGATAATCCTGATGAATCCAGTGATAATGATGGTGATGGCGTAGGTGACAATGCTGATCCAGATTTTACTGATGCAGGCACAGCTGTAGTAGTCGAACCGGTTGATACTAACCCAGATGCTACTTCTACTACTACATTAACGTTTGACAACGTTGAAGAAGCTGGTACTACGACTGTGACCAGTGAAGAAATTGTACTATTCCCTCCACCATCTGGTTTTATGTTGTCATCTATTATGAGCTATGATGTGGTGTCGACGGCAGATTTCACTGGTTCTGTAAGTCTCTGTATTACCTATGCTGATGCCGGTAGGGATGGTGGGGATGACAGTATAGAGGATACGTATAAACTGTTTCACTATGAAGAAGCAGCTGGTCAATGGGTAGATATTACAACATCTTTGGATACAGTAAATAACCAAATATGTGGTTTGACTACATCATTCTCGCCTTTTGCTGTTTTTGTGGATATTGCCATGACAGGAGGTGGTCAGAGTAATGAAGTAGACAGTTTTCTTAGCTACTTTAGCCCGAGTGCGAAGAGTACCTCTCTGCCGGGTAATACTACAGACTTTGACATAGGAATTGTTTATGGTGATACTATAGACGCTGGTACGTTTCAGGCGACTCTAAACGGAGTTCCTTTTGCCGGCTTCGATCCAGTCACTGTGACATGGGAGACAGTCTCAATACCTCTAGATCCTGGTAGAAATGTCCTTGTTCTGAAGGTGAAAGGAGCAAAGGCCAGCGGGCGTACGGCGACAGATACGGACCGGCTTGTATTTATTGTTAAATGAAGATGATGTAAATGGTTGTTGATGATACTTTAGTACTGCGCAACAACCAGACTATATAATCAGGCGGAGAGGTGTGCTGATACTACAGCATATCTCTCTGCCATTATTTCTGGTCAATTAAAATGTTCGAAATCAGGGAACGGATGCAGTTTAGAGAGATTAATCTATCCTTCTTCACCCAACTTTAGTTCACTTCAAACTTCCCTCCTAACAAACTGGCGGACAGGTAGACACTTTTAACTTTCTTTATTATATCAGAGCCGCTTTGTGATTTATCAAGTTCAGGTCACATACGCCCAGGCCGTATTTGGCAGCTGTTTCTATATGCACAGGGAGGTTTGGGCGATTAAATAGTGAGCGCAGGTTTTTCTCCTTCCTCTTTCCCTCAATAATGTTCATACCAATCGTATCAAGGGCTACAGGATCTCTGCTCAATATGATTCTGTTATTATTCCATGTGTGTCTTTTTTGTGGCATTGGTCCGCCTTCGTAAAGGCCCACTATTCCGTTGCAGATGTGGAGCTTTATCTTGTCCTTTATCACCGGTATTGAATTGATGGCGGCGATGAATGGGTCGCATGAGTTGTCGTGGAAGTTGTCAGGATGGCTGATAACTCCGTGAGAGATGTTTTTAAGCGCGATGCTTACTCCCGCAAGGCCATGGTCCTTCAGCAAACCCACATTTATAAGTGAATCAACTTCCTCTGTCAGTATCCTGCTCACCCTAACGGCGCCATAGCCGCTGTCGTATTCCCTGTGTGAACTGCCGGAATCAAGGGCCTCTTTCCCTCCGCCTCCGTCTGTGGTATATGTCCTTACACCTTTAAAAGATCTGTTTATCTTGAAACCTGATGATAGGAAAAAGTTCTGATACTGGTCCCATATGATGATATTGTTCTCTTTTACCCCAATACTTTTTAGCGCGTCAACAATGGCCCAGCAGATCTGGTAGTTGCCTACAAGGATGTCAGCACCAAGGCCGTTTATCTTTATGCCTACCCTTTCGTCCTCGTGAAAGAGTGATTTCCACGCGTCTTTCGGATTGTCTGTTCCTGTAAGCAGAGTTATGCCAGAGTCCATCATCTGCTTAATCAGTGAGATATTCGGAGTCATTCCCTTCACTATTCCTGTTCTGCTTTTAACGTCAATGACAAGTGATTGCGGGTTTGTTGTGCTTTTCAGTTTTGAATTAGTTTTTATGTCATCAGGCAGGGGGTCAAGAGGCAGTGGGATTTGAGATAGAAACACGCCACCAAGTAATGTATTGACACATGTATCTTTAATAAATTCTCTACGTGTTTTATCTTCGCTCATAATAATCCCTTCTCAAGCAGGTAATAGATTATCGGCATATAATTGAGCCATCTGGTATATTAACCTAATTCAATATGATTACATTTTAGCATTATGATTTAATACATTCAATTATAGAATTTCAGCGTCTTACATGCCATATTTTATAGTGGTATATAATGGCATGGGAGGTTATATTTCTATCATAATCCTGATATGCGGAACACCACTTTGTTATACTAAGTAGCAGCTTATGTACTTATTAATAATTACCTCTAAATCATACCGTTAGTTCATTAAATACAGTAGAGCTAAGTAAAGGGGATATCTAAAAT
>ENA-OREN01001259-OREN01001259.1-marine-metagenome-genome-assembly--contig:-NODE-1259-length-30426-cov-6.816370_pt1 | contig 30426 bp, 27 predicted proteins | sample MGYA00248624_ERZ508555 | MGnify/ENA primary metagenome ERZ508555 (study PRJEB26222, sample SAMN06267773) | marine metagenome | isolation source: Saanich Inlet, British Columbia, Canada | place...
ATCCCAAAATATATTCATATCTATACTCATAAATATTAGAAAATTTATTAATCTTATTATTAATTTCTTCAATTTGACTTTGATTAAATTTTTCGATTTCTTCCCCAGATAAAGAATTTAAATTTATTATATTAATTCCAACATCATCCATTGAGTACTGGCTTACAGGTGTTTTTATATTAGATTTTTTAGATGTAGGATTTTCATTTATTCCAGGTAACATTACGCAGCTATTTAAAAAAAATAACACTAATATAGTAGTTACAAATTTTTTTCTAAAACAAATCATATTAAGTAACTAATACATCATAGTTTAGGTGTAGCAAAGTTAATGAAAGCATATAAAAATGATCTTTTTATATACTTTTTAAAGCATGTTTTCCTATGTATTGAATTATCGATATAAAGGAAATAAACATCTTACATAGTATGATTGATAGAATTAACTCAATATTAGATATATTCGATGTAGGAGATATAAAGTTTCTCTATCTTGTTGCTAAAAAAAATATAAAAAATTTACTACTAATATCATTAATAGCGTCCCTATTAGTTTTATTAATTTCACTCAATCAACAAAAAAAATTTTTAAGTAAAGCCATTATAGTAATTGAAGGTGAAGAAAATAAAATTGTAAATATTGAAGAAGCTTATAATCTTGAGTCAAGTTTTAATAGAATTAACAATCAAATGGCAATTTTAAAAAGTGATGAAGTTTTAGAGTATGTTATCAAGGATAAAAATAGCTCAATGCAATTTAAAAATCTTTACTCTCAAAGTGATCAAAATTTTTTTCAAAGAATATTAAGTAAAGAAAAAAAAATTAATGATAAATTCTTAAAATCAAATTTAACTAATAATTTTACTGTGAAGAATGTACCAAGGAGTGATGTTTTGGAGCTATCATTTGTTTCAGAAAATCCAAAAATTTCACAATTAGCACTGTTATCAATTATTGATTCTTATCAGAGATATGAAATTGATAGTAAAATAAAGATTACGACTTATGCAAATCAAAAAATTACTGAAAGATTAAAAGAACTTGTTGTTCAAATTGATATTGCTCAAAAAAAACTATCAAATTATAAAAAAGAAAATAACCTTGTTGATACTGGCAATGTAAAAGAATTAAAGATTAAAGAAATTCAATCAATATCTGACAAAATAATTGAGGCTAAACAAAAATATCAACAACAACAAAATGATTTACTTTCTGTTAAAGTGGCAGAGGGTGATGTTGATGCTCTATTAGCAATTGAGGATTTACGATCTAGAGAAGAAATTTCAAATATAAAAAATACTTTAAACGCTAACGAGAGTAGCATGGAATCTTTAAGGCTAATATATACTGATGAACATCCAAAAATTATTCAAGCACAAGAGCAAAATGAAAGTTTAAAAAATCAATTAAAAAATATTTTGGATGAAAATATTCAACAAAAAGCATTTGAGCTTAGCAATCTAGACAATTTTATAAGATCATCTGAAGAAGATCTTCAAAAAGTAACAGATCAGTTAAGAGTTTTAGAAGATAAGGAATCTGGAATGTTAAATTTTTCTAGAGAGCTTGAAAGCAGTAGAAAATTATATGAAACTTTTCTTCAAAGAGTTAAAGAAACTAATGAAGCGCAAAATCTTCAAATATCAAAACTAAAGACAATTGAAAGTCCAAATTTACCATCAAACCATTTCTACCCAAAACCTAAAAAAAATTTTATTATTACATTTATATTATCTTTTATAGGGATTTTTGGATTGCTGTACTTTAGGGAAATGAATTCTTCTGTTATAAAAAGTCCAGAAGCCATAGACTCATTAAATATTCCACAATTAGGAGTGTTGCCCCGTGTTGAAAAACTTAAGAGAGGCTTTCATATTTTGCAAATGTTTATTGAGGACGGTGCATCTAGTTTCTCTGAAGCGATTAGATCTTCTAGAGCAATTATCGAGTCAAAATTTGAAAAAAATAAAAGTTATATGGTAACTTCGTCAAACCCTTCAGAGGGAAAAACAACTTATGCATTTAATCTTGCGTTATCATTAGAAAAATCTAGCAAAGTATTATTCATTGAAGCCGACATAAGAAGACCTTCAGTTTTAAATGGATTTTATCAATTTGATAAAGAAATATTTGGTTTGGGTGAAATTATATCTGGATCGGCCCAATTTAATGACGCTATCTTTAAAGTACCAGGAACTGAATTAGATATTATTACCTCAGGTGAAAAAAGATTTGATATGTCAGATACTGTTAATAAAGAACAGATTAAAAAATTTTTAGATGTATTAAAATTAGAATATGATTATGTAATTGTAGATTCTCCACCTGTTCAACCAGTTTCAGACACGTTAATTTTAGCACAAGCTTCAGATTACAACCTATTTGTTATCAGATCTGAAGAAACAAAAACTTCATCATTTATGTCATCAATTAAAAAAGTTCAAAATGTTGGTGCAAAAATTGATGGTATAATTATTAATGATTTAGATACATCAAAAGATAGTTACTACAGTTATTATTACAACTATACTGCAGATTATTATAATAAAGTATAAAAATGTTTAGGTTAGAAAAAGTTTTTCAAAATGATGATCAAGGTTATGTTTATTTTGTTAATTTATTAAAGTCATTATCCATCCTATTAATAGTTTATATATTTTCAATTTTACAAAATAGATCTATTTATCAGCTATTTGATTTTAAAATATTTGTAAATTCAAATTATTTTACATATTCATTTATTCTTCCAATTATATTTTTTTTTATAATCACTTTAGTAAAAAAAAATAAAATTTATAAAAAAAACTTCTTATCTTTTTTAAAAGAAGATGTCTTAAGCCTAGTCTTTTCTAACACTCTAATATTTACATTATATTTTGTATTTCAGATTAATTTTAATATAGACAGAAATTTTCTATATCTATTTATTATTTTATTAGGACTTTTAATTATACTTAAATTATATTTTAATTTTGTTTATGAAAACTTAATTAAAAAAAATATAATCCAAAGAAATATTATGCTTGTTGGAAAATATGAGGAAATAAAAAAAATTTTAGCTGAAAATTTTGATAAAATAAATGTTTTTAAATGTTGTTTAATGGTCGACTTTAATTTTAATGATATTAGATTTATTAAAAGTGAACTTAAGTTACCAATATTTAATGATACTGATGATGTCAGGTCAATTTTGGAATATCATGCTTTAGGACAAATTTGGATACTTAATGGTAAAGATGTTGAGAAAAAAAAAGCATTTAGTAAAATTATGCAGTTCTCTGTTGATACACTTAATGTTGACTTAAAGAATGAATTAAATTTAAAAGGAGAAAATCTTCTAGGTAATAAATTTAATTATCAATATTATGAAAAATCAAGATTTTATGGATTAAACTTATTCTTTAAAATTGTAGTAGATAAAATTTTTTCAATAATTTTTCTAATTTGTTTTGCACCAATTTTATTGATTTCGTCTATCTTAATTTTTATAGAGGATGGAACTCCCATATTATTTACTCAAAATAGAACAGGATGGGATGGTAGAAGGTTTAGAATTTATAAACTTAGATCTCTAAAGAAGACTAATTTTGATAAAACAGAACAAGTTAGTGCAAATGATAAAAGACTTTTAAAAGTAGGTTTATTTTTAAGACGATTTAGCATTGATGAATTACCACAATTTTTTAACGTACTCAAAGGAGATATGTCTATTGTGGGACCAAGACCTCACATGGTAGAACATGACATTTATTATTCTACTTTGTTTAAAAACTTTCTTAAAAGACACAAATGTAATCCTGGTTTAACGGGATGGGCTCAAGTAAATGGACTTAGAGGAGCAACACCAAAAGCAGAAATCATGGAAAGAAGAATGGAATTTGATTTATGGTATCTTAATAACTGGACATTATGGTTAGATTTTTACATAATTTTTAAAACTTTTTATGCTGTAATTAAATATAAGGGTGATTAAAATAACAACGATTTATCTTACTTTCTTATGAAAAAAAAAATTGCAATTATAATACTTTCCTATAATTCGGATCATATTATTAAAAAAACAATTTTGGCTGCTAAAAAAATATCAAATAATATTATTATAGTTGACTCTTTTTCCAGAGATAAAACTCTAAAAATTGTAAAATCTTTAAATTGTAAAATTATTAAAAGAAAGTTTATCAACTATGCAAAGCAAAGAAATTTTATTATAAAAAAATACAATAATCATTGTAATTGGCAATTACATATAGATGCTGATGAAATATTAACTGAAGAATTAATACAAAATATTAAATCTGTAATTAATTCTAATAAAAAAAATTCTGTTTATTTAATAAAAAGAAAAGTAATATTTATGAAAAAATTACTTAATTTTGGTGGGACGTCTAATTGGCATTTGAGATTATTTCCCTCAGGAACAACTAGCGTTGAAAATCTAAAATATGATCAACATTTTATATCAAATAAATCAAAGAAATATTTATCAGGTCATATATTGGATCATGTAGCAAAAGATATAAGTAGTTGGATAGCTTCGCATAATAAGTGGAGCTCATCGGATGCACAAATAATCAAAACTGTCAGTAAAAAAACTGTAAATCCAAATTTTTTTGGGAATAGCATCGAAAAAAGAAGATTTTATAAAAAAATTTATAATAATTTTCCATTTTCTTTGTTAAAACCAATACTACTTTTTCTATATAAATATATTTTTTTATTTGGATTTTTGGATGGTAGAATTGGTTTTTATTATTGTTTTTTAAATTCTTTATGGTTTAAAACACTAGTTGAAATTAAAAAGATTGAGTCAAAGTAATTAAATTTTTTATTTAATTGTTAATTATCTTTAATCTTATTAAGTTGATGATCTTATGAATAATAAGAATATTCCTAATAAAGACTGGTGGAACAACAATCCCATGACATATGAAGACTGGGACCTATCAAAAGATATTCGTGCCTCATTAAATGCAGATAAATTTAAAAAGATAAATTTTGATTATATTTTTCATAATCCTTATTTAAAAAAATTTTTTAATAATTTAGAAAATTTTAATGAAAAAGAAACTGCTCTAGATATAGGCTGTGGTTGGGGGACATCAAGTGTAATATTGTCTAAAATATTTAAAAAAGTTATTTCAATAGATATATCTGAAAAATCAATAGAGGCCGCATCTGAAAATATTAAATTGAATGGTAAAATAGAAAATATCTTTTTAAAAAGACTTGATGCAGAAATGTTAAATTATAAAAATTATTTTAATTTAGTTTATTCATGGGGCGTAATTCATCACTCCCATGATACTGAAACAATTTTAAAAAATATTTTTAAATCATTAAAAAAAAATGGAACTTGTCTTATAATGATTTATAATAAAAATTCTATAAGATACTATCTTAAAGGTCTTTATTATCTTTTTTTCAAATTGAAAATTTTTAAAGGCTATAATTTAGATACAGTTCAAAAGTTATTTACTGATGGCTACTATCAAAGACACTTTACTCAAGATGAACTTAATAGAATATTATTACAAATTGGATTTAATAATATAAATTTTGAGATTGGTCACATGCAAAAATCTTATTTACCTTTTTTTCCAAAAAACTCATTTATTGATAATTTTTTAAAAAAAAACTTTGGATGGTTTTTGATAGCAGAATTTAAAAAATAAATTATGAAAAAAATTACGAGAAGAAATTTTTTACTAATTATTTCTGGAACTATTATTGCAGCTTATTTTTTTAAAAGATCTTTTTTATCTGGAAAAAAAATTTTACTAGATAAGAATATTTTTTTTTCTAGCTATTGTTCCTTGATTGATAATAAAAAAAAATTTATTCAATATTTTGAATTAAAAAATTATAATAAAGATTTTTTAAACCAAACCATGGTAGGTCCTTATTATGTTAACTCAGATGAAGTTGCTAATTTAAAAAATAAAGATTTTTAAAATTGATTTATAGACCAAATGAATGGATTAACATTAAAGATGATGCAAGAGTTTTAATTATAGGCTCTGGTGCTGCTGGCTTATCACTTGCATTAAAGTTAGAAAAGTTAAAAATTCCATCACTTATAATTGAGGGTGGTAATTCTGAATACAGTGATGAAAGTCAAGAAATTTACAATGGAGAAATTGTTAGTAAACATAATTTAGCATACGGCTTAAAAGATTCTAGAATGAGATATCTTGGTGGATCCACAAATTGTTGGGCTGGCTTATGTGGTGAATTTGATGAAGAAGATTTTTTAAAAAGAGATTGGATTAATTTATCTGGATGGCCAATATTTAAAAAAGATTTAGATCCTTACTATAATGAGGCTAGTAAATTTCTTAACATTGATAGAAGAAAAATAACCCACCCTAACAAATATGCAAAAGTTCCAAATCTAGAAGGGTTTCAGACAAGATCCTTATACAACACCTATATTGGATCATTTGGAATTTTATTTGACGATCATTTAAAAAAAAGTAAATTAATAACAATTTATCTTGCGGCTAATTGTACTGGGATAAATCAAAACACAATCAATTCAAATTTAATTGACTCTGTAAATATTAATTCATTTGATGGTGTAAGTAAGTTAATTAAAAGTAAAAATATAATTCTTTGCTGTGGTGGAATAGAGAACGCAAGATTATTACTTAATACAAAAACTGAGATAAGTCCTGCTATTGGAAATCATAGTGACATGTTGGGAAAATATTTTTCAGAACATCCTATTGCACCCTGTGCAACAGTAATCGGTCCAAATGGAAAAATATTCAATATGAAGCAGAATTGGCATCAAGCAGATAATGATGTGAAAGCTTATTATAAAATACCATTTGAAATTCAAAAAAAATTTAACATTTCTAATTCAGCAATTCATTTTTTTGAACAAGAAGATGAATTAACAAAAAGTGATTTATCTGCAATAAATTTATATAAATTTTTAAAAGACCATAAAAATTCAAGATTAAATAAAAACGATTTTCTTGAAATAATAAAAAATCCTATTGATGTTTTATCTTCGTATAGACAAAGAAAAAAAAGATCTAAGATAAGAACTGCTGTTCGTTTTCAGCTTGAGCAGACTCCAAATGAGCAAAGTAAGATATATTTAGGTAATCAATTGGATAAATTTGGACAGCGTAAAATAAAACTAGATTGGAGATTCAATAAAATAGAGAGAAGAACAGTAAATTTTCTTATGGCCTATACTGCGGATGTGCTTCAAAAAAATAAAATTGGGACATTAAAGATGGATAGTCAATTATATAATTTTAAAGAAACATTACCTCTTGATCTTAGAGGGGGACAGCACCATTGCGGCACAACAAGAATGGCAATATCTCAAAAAAATGGCGTTGTAGACAAAAATTTAAAAGTTTTTGGTATGAAAAACTTATTTGTATGTGGGAGTTCCGTTTATCCAACTAATAGTTGGGTGAACCCTACATTTACAATAATTGCACTTTCATTGAGACTTGCTGATAATATTTCAAATAAATTTAATAATTAATGAATAATTCAACAATCATAAATCCTTATTATAAAAATTTAAACTAATTTATATAATTGTGGTATCGTAATTAATGGCTAGTTATAAAAGTAGGAAAAATATCGAAAAAATTTTACGCAAGAGTCCAAATATTATTTCAAATTTTGTCATTGATCTTATTAACCCATTAAGAAAAAAAATTGTTAAAAATTATATTCATCCCAAGTGGATAACAATTTTTATAACAAATTATTGTAGTGCCAGATGTGGGCATTGTTTTTATTCTAAAGAATTAAACAATAAAGTAGAAGAACTTAATTTAGATAATTTAAAAAAAATTTTCTTATCTTTGAAAAAACCTTTAAATACTCTTAGAATAACTGGTGGTGAACCTTTTCTTAATAAAAGCCTAGAGGATTTTGTTATCTTTATTGATAAGCATAAGTTGAGTAAAAAAATAAGTATTACAAGTCATGGAATGATTCCTAAAATGGATTCTAGAGTGCAAAACATGCTTAATAAAATGACCTATAGTCATCTACATATAGGAATTTCTTTAGATGGATTAGAAGAAACACATAATGCTTTTAGAAAAATTAAAAATGGATTTTCTTTAGCTATAAAACATTTGACTGATTTCAAAAATTTTTTAGATTTAAATCAAAAATTTTCTTTTAGTACTACTACTTCATTAATCAGAAAAATTAGCGTAAAAAGTAATGAAAAAGATACTCTTGAATTATTTGATTTATTAAAATATTTGAAAGAAGATATTGGTGTCCAAAGTGTAGGTTTTGACCATGTTCGTTCAGTTGAGAATGATGTTTTTAATGTTCCTGAAAATATTATTTCTGACTTTGGCTTACCACCCAACATGTCTCCGACGTCCAACCAAAAACATGTGCGTGAAGATGATGTTCAGTTAAGCCTCAATGAAATAAAATTAGTTAATTCTCAGCTAAAAGAAAGTGGATATTTATCCAAGGATTATTTAACTATGCGACGCCTTGAAATAGAACAAGAGGTATTAGAAAAAAAAGATAAAGTTATAGATTGCTTAGCAGGATATGTAGATTGTGTTATCTACCCTTCTTTAGATGTTTCTGTTTGTGAATCAACGAATTCATTTGCAAATTTAAAGAAGTTTAATTTCAATTTACCAGAATTATTAAACTCTAATTTAGCTAAAGATAGAAGAGTGTTAACAAGTAAATGTTCTTGTACACATCCATGTCATTTATCAGATTCTTTGGCTTATGACTCCAAATTTTTAAAAAAATATTTTTCTTCAGATACACAAAATGACTAACAATGTATTGGTTTCAATTATAATTGTTAGTTTAAATAGAAAAAAAGAATTACTTAAATGTATAAAATCTATTAGTGAACAAAGTTATAAAGATTTTGAAATTTTATTAATTGATAATAATAGTAATGATGGAAGTTGTGAAATTATAAAATCAACTTTTCCTGATACCAAGATTTATAAAACTAAAAAAAACCTAGGTACCAGTTATACCAGAAATGCAGCAATTAATTTTTCAAGTGGAAATTTAATATGGTTTTTGGATAGTGATGTTTATCTACTGAATAAAGATGTTTTAAAAAATCTTATAAAAAAATTTAATTCAGATCCTAAAATTGATGCAATGGGTGGTGAAGCCATGCTGGATGATAAATACAATATAGTTGGAACAAAAAAACTCGAATTATATGCCAATGGTATGATTAAAGGATTTATGGTCAATAATATTAAAAATACAAACGTAAAAGTATTAGCAACATGTAACTTAATTGTTAAGAGTTCTATTATAAAGGAAATTGGTGGTTTTGATCATTTTTACTTTTTTTATTTAGAAGATTTAGATTTAACTTACAGAATTTTTAAAAAGGGATACAAGCTTCATCTAATTAACGAATGTCCTGTAATTCATTATTTTTCAAACACAACAAGATTTAAAAACTACTTTTTAGCAAATAGAAATAGAATTTATTTCTTAGTTAAAAATTTTAGTTTATTAAATGTCATTTTTCTTCCAATACTTGATCTTATTTATATTTTTAATTTAGAGACTTTAAAAAGAATTTTAAATAAAACCAATAACAATTCAAACATAAAATACCAAATTAATAATTCTAATAAAAAATTTTCATTAATAAATTTTTTATTAGAATTAAAAAATGTTTTTTTAATTTTTGCATCGATGTTGTTTTCCTATATTTATATTCCATATTATTTAACAATAATTATTCTAAAGACGCATAAGAAAAACTTCTTGGAAATGATTAATAATGAAGATTTTATATTAATTTCAAGTAATAAAGATTCTTAAAATCATGAAATTTTTTTATGTATATGGTGTTTTATGTGTGGAATAAGTGGAATATATAATTTTTCTAATAGAAATCTAGATGCTAAAAAAATAATTAATAAAATTGTTAAATTACAAACAAGTAGAGGTCCTGATGGAAATAGAATATGGGAGTCAAGTTGTAAAAAAGTTATATTTGGACATAACCGTTTATCAATAATTGATCTTTCCAAAAAAGCCGATCAACCATTTATTTCTAATGATAAAAATTTGATTATCACTTTCAATGGTGAAATTTATAATTATTTAGAGTTAAAGGAACAGTTGCAGAAAAAAAAAGTTAAATTTAAAAGTAATTCAGATACAGAGGTTATTTTAGAGTCATATAAATTTTGGGGTTTGGATTTTTTAAAAAAATTAAGAGGTATGTATTCTTTTGCGATTTGGGATAATAAAAATAATAAACTAATCATTGTAAGAGATCCGTTTGGTATAAAACCATTATATTACACAATTTTTAATGGTGCTGTTTATTTTGCTTCTCAAATAAAAAGCTTACTTTCTATTGAAAATCTTAAATTTGAGTATTCCGAAGCTGGTATTGTAAGTTACCATTTATGGGGAAACGTCCAAGAACCTTTTACTTTATACAAAAATATTAAGTCCATAAATAGAGGTAGCTGTATAATTATTGAAAATAATGGAAACCAAAGAGTTTTTGATCATGCAAATATTAAAGACTCAATTTTAAATATCAATGAAGTTAGATTTAAAAATGAAAATTCAAAATTAGATTATTTAAAAGATATAATTACCGAAACGGTAAATTATCATCAAGTATCTGACGTCCCTAGAACGTTAATGTTGTCAGCTGGTATCGATTCAAATCTTATACTTGCATCAATTTCTAATTTGAATAAGAAAAATTGTTCAGCATTAACACTTGACTTTAATTACAAGGGCGATGATGACGAAACATTATTGGCAAAAGAATCTGCGAATTTAAATGAAATTAAGCATCAAATTATAAATTTATCTGATGATGAATTTTTTATGCTAATTAATGATTTTTTTAAAAGCATGGATTCTCCAACTAATGATGGTTTTAATAATTATATTATTTCATATTTAGCAAATAAAAATAATACAAAAATAATTATCTCAGGAATAGGTGGGGATGAACTTTTTGCTGGATATCCAAGTTTTAATATTATACCAAAAATGAATACATATATGAAATTTATACCTGAATCTAAAATATTAAATTCACTTATAAATAATAAGCTTTACTCCTTCTTAAAAAAAAAAAAAATGAAAACAAAATATTCTGGCATTTTGGATTATGGAAGAAATATAAATTCAGCTTTTTTACTCGTAAGGTCTCTTTTTTTACCAAATGAAATTAACGAATTAATTGATCAAAATACTTTTAAAAAGGGATATATAGAGCTTGATGTACTTAATACATTAAATAAGGATATAAGTAATATTAAGGATACAAGACTTTCTATTATGTATTTAGAAATTAAATATTATCTTTGCTCAAAGTTATTGCGAGATGCTGATTGGACTTCAATGGCAAATTCTATTGAGTTAAGAACTCCCTTAGTAGATTGGTCGTTTTTTAATAAATTAATTCCATTAATAAAAAATGATAACTCTATAAATAAAAAACTAGCTAGCAAATCTATGAAGGATAAAATACCAAAAGATATTATTAATAGGAAAAAAACAGGTTTTGTAATTCCACATGATTTATATTTAAAAAAAATGTCATATAAAAAAGAATATGCAAATCCAATAAGAGATTGGTCAATTTTAAGTTATGAAAAGTATTTACAAAACAAAAAAAATTAAACTTTTAAGAATTATACCGACTTTAGACCCAAGTTTTGGAGGACCTTCTTTCGCTACGATTGAAAGCTCAATTATTTTAAGTCAGAAGGGAGTTAAAGTTGATATAATAACGTGTGACAGTAGAAACAAAAGTTTTAAAAGATTAAAAGATATTAAAATTATCAATTTTGGTCCAAATTACCTTGGTAATTATCGTTTAAACTTTAGAATCTATAATTGGTTAAAAAAGAATAGAGATAAGTATGATATATTTATTGTTCACGGGGTATGGACTTATTTATCCTTAATTGCCAGAATACTTATCAAAAATAAATATTTTATCTTTACGCATGGTCAATTAGATCCTTTTTTTAGTGAAAATTTTTTAAAAAAAATAAAAAAAAAGCTTTATTGGTTTTTTTTTGAAAAGTCTAACTTATTACAATCAAAAAAAGTTTTGGTTACATCAAAAAAAGAAATTAATTTTTTAAAAAATACTTTTGTAAATACTAAAGGGATTAAATTTAAAAAAATTCAATATGGCATAATAAAAGAAAACTTTAATAAAAAAAAGATTATATCAAAGTTCTATAAACAATTTAGATATTTAAAAAATAAAAATTTTTATCTTTTTTTAGGCAGGTATCATGAAAAAAAAGGTTGTGATATTTTAATTGAATGTATTAATAATCTTAAAAATGAATTCAATGATGTTATTTTAATGTGTGGGCCACTTGAAAATTCTAACTATTTAGAAAATTTATATAAATTAATTAAAAAATATAACCTTGAAAAAAAAGTTATATTAAGTGATGCTATTTATGGCGATCTAAAATGGGGTGCTATTAGTCAATCAAAAGCAATGTTATTAGCTTCACATGGTGAAAACTTTGGTGTTGCTTTGGTTGAATCACTTAGTTTAGGTAAGCCTGTAATAACTACAAATAAAGTGGGAATTTCTGATGATATTATTAAGTATAAGGCAGGGATTATTTCTAATGATGATGTTGTAAGTTTTACTAGAAACTTTAAAAAATTTATAAATTATAGTAAAAAAACAAATAAAAATATGTCTATAAATGCTATAAAGTGTTTTAATTCAAATTTTAATCTTAAATCAAATCACAATAGTTTGTTTAATTTACTAAATAATGAACTTCATTAATAAAATAAATAAAATATTTAATTGTTTTTTAAATCCAAGATTTATAAATGCTTATATAAAGTTAATTTGTCCTCTTTTTGAATTAAAGGATATTCTTAAAAACACAAAACACCTCGAAACCATAATTGATGTTGGTTCAAATAAAGGACAATTTTCATTATTATCTAGAATCTATTACCCTTTTTGCAAAATTTATTCATTTGAACCTCAAAGTGAATACCTTAGAATTCAGAAATCTATTCTCAAAAAAAGAATAACTTTTTATAATTGCTGCTTAGGTGACAAAAATTATTCACATAGTTTAAACATTACTGAAAAGAAAGATAGTTCATCTTTATTGATACCAAAAATATTTAATGAAGGAATTTACAAAATAAAAAGTAAAATCAAAGTTAAAGTTAAAACCTTAGATACTGTTTTAGTTAATCAAAAGTTAAATAATTCGCTAATGAAAATTGACGTGCAGGGTTTTGAGTATGAAGTTTTATTGGGAGCTTTCAAATCTTTAAAAAAAATTAAATATTTAATTATTGAAATAAGTTCTCACGATATTTATAATAACCAAACTAATAAAAAAAAATTGTTATCGTTTTTAATTAATAAAAATTTTAAGTTGATTAAAATTTATAATAAATCAAAATTATCAAAAAATATTTTTCAATGTGATTATTTTTTTAAGAATACTAATTTATAATGATAAATAGAGACAAAAAATTTGATAAAATAAATTTACGATTTATATTTTTTGGTTTTATTCTTAGTCAAAAAATGACATTAATTGGTCAAATTTATCTTTTGGAAATTTTCTCAATTTTATATCTAATATTAAATTTTACAACAATCAAATTTAATCCACTTTTAAAAAAACTATCATTAGTTCTTTTTTTTCATCTCATAGTAGTTATTTATTCAGATTATATAAATCAATCATCTATTGATCTATTTTTAAAAGGTTTTTTTTCATTACCAGTATTTTTTGCTACAGTTTTATTCCTATTTAATTATTTTAATAATAAATATTTTATTTTTATAAATTTTTTAATTGGATTTCTTATTGGTGATAATTTTATTAATAATTTTATCAATAATTATAATCCATTTTTTTTTAGTAATCCTATTAAATGGGGTGGGGGGTTACTTATTTTGAGTTTAATATTTTTATATGATGAATTTAATAAAAATAAGATTTCTTTAAAAAACTCTTTTATATTTGCAATTATATTAATTGTTATATCTCTCATGAGTGGCGCTAGAGCTTTACCACTCACAATATTTTTTGCACAAATTTTGTTAATTTTGACCTTTAAGACAAATCTTTTAGAAATATTTAATAGTAAAAAAACTTTTTTTCTTTTTTCTCTGATTATTTTTTTATCAACGATTGCATTAGGGTTGCTACCTGGAAAGATTAATTCTGTAAAATATTTTACGGATATAAACGAAAAAAATATAAGTCAAAACCAAGGAACTTTTGGAGTTGTTGTTGCTGCCAGATCCGAATGGATTGCAATATATCATGCATTTAAAGATAAACCTTTTTTTGGCCATGGCTCATATCCAGCTGATAAAAACTATTATTATACAAGTAAAATTGGTGAATTTTTGTATGACAATAACTATATTGATATTATACCAAATTATCACACACTATTTGAGATGACGCTTCGAAGTTTCACTACGAGAATGGAAAAACAAATACCAAGTCATTCATTTTATGGATTCCATTTAATCTGTTATGGATTTCTTGGTTCATTATTCATGATTGTTTTACTTTATTTTATAACAACAACTTATTTAAATCATTGTAGATACTTAAATTTTTATTTTCATTTTCATTTTATTACCTTTATTTATAATTTTTATTTTTCACCATGGGGTTCATTTCATAGAATTTCAGTAGCACTTTTTTTAGTTATATTGATATTAAAATCAGACTTACTTTCAAAAAGTAAAAATCTTAAATCTTAAAATAATTTGAGTATTTTTTTATAAACATTTCTTGATTAAATATTTTAATTGCTTGGGTATGATTGTTTACAAATGCTTTATTTAATATTTTAGGTTTTTTTCTTAGTTTATATAACTCTTTCAACCATCCTTTAGAATTAGTTTGATCAACGAATGAAACACCTAAATTTTTATTTTTAAAGTCAGTAAATATTTTTGATGTTACCAAATAATTACCACAAGCTAAAGCTTCCATGCAGGTTCTTGCTAAACCTTCTGAATAACTTGGAAAAATACAAACATGATTTTTAATCATTGTTTCAATAATATAATCTACTTTTTTATTAATTAAAAAAATTATATTTTTTCTTCTTAATTTTTTAATTTTTTTTTTATATTTAAAATCAAACCCATTAGTTATTATTGTCAAATCAATTTTTTTTTCATTATAGTTTTTCATTATATTTAGCAAAACATCTGCACCTTTTCTTTCAACAAAACTTCCTAAATAAAAAACTTTTAGTCTTTCATTTTTGATAAATTTTTTAACAAATTTTTTTTTCTTTAAATATTTAATATAATTTTCTGAAAGTCTAGCTACACCTTTAAAAAATAATTTTTTATTTTTTTTTAAATTTTTTTGAAAGTATAGTTTATTTGTGTATAATGATTGTTCTCCAAGTATTATTAAATTTTTAGATAAATCTAGATCATGTTTAATATGAATAAATAATCCATCTAACCTATCTTTAAATCTAATATTTTTTGTAATTCTTCCTTTTTTTTGTACAGCAGAGAAAAAAATTTTTGGGTGTACGTTTTGATGCTCTACAAAAACTTTGAAATTTTTGTTTCTAATTAGTGAATTTCCTCCATAGCCAGCCCTACATAAATATATATATTTTTGATTTAAGGGTAAATTTTTTAAAAACTTATTTGAACTTATTTGGTATAATTTTGCTGCATTAAAATCTATGTATTTATATATTTTTTTAAGACCATCAAAATGATTGTATAAATTTCTACCTATTTGATAGAATATTTCTGATATAAAAAATGATTGTATTTTTTTGTCTGGAATTGAGATTTTTCTATTTATTATTCTTTGAATAGGCCCAAATTTATCAATATGTAAAATTTTAAATAAGGTTATTAATTTTTTAAAAGGATAAACACCTGTCAACAAAACTACATCATAGCCTTTTTTGTGCAATCCTTCAGCAACAAACCTTAATGGAAAATTTGTAAACCCATTTGAAATTATTATTTTTTTCATTGTATTTTGATAATTAATTTTATTTTTTTAATTATATCCAAATAATATATTTAGGCTATAAATGATAGATGACTAGTCCTAAAATTAGTATAGTAACTATATCTTATAACCAAGGATCTTTTTTAAAAGAATGCCTTTCTTCCGTTGCATCACAAAATTTTGTTAATTATGAACATATTGTAGTCGATGATGGAAGTACTGATGATAGTAGAGAAATTATTCTTGATTTTAAAGATAAGGTTATACCATTTTTTAAAGAAAATTCTGGTCCTGCAGATAGTTTAAATGCTGGTTTTAAAATAGCTAGAGGTGAAATTTTTGGCTATATTAATTCTGATGATTATCTTTTGCAAAATACACTTCATGATGTTGATGCATTGTTTAATGCAACAAATGATTTTGACGTAATTTATGGAAACGGTTATATAGTAGATTCTAATTCACATTATACAAAAAAAATGATTTCTAAAATTTTTTCTATGGAGGATTATTTTTATGGTCGATCAAAAATTTGCCAACAAGCAACTTTTTTTAAAAAAAAAGCATACTTTGATGTTGGTGGTTTTAATATAGAAAATAATAGTTCTTGGGATTTTGAGCTGTTTGCTGATATGTATAAAAAAAAATATAATTTTAAAAAAGTTAATAATTTTTTGGGTGCTTTTAGAATTTATAGTGGATCAATGACAGGATCTAAAGATAAAACTAAAAGAGATGCTCAATATATACGGTTACAAAAAAAATATTTTGAAAAAGAAAAAAATAACTTCGATCTTTTATTAACTAAAATGTTTTATTTTATTGATAGAATTTTCAACTTAAAATTATTTATCAATAAAATTACTGACTTTTATAAAGTTAAAAAAAAAATAAAAATTAGCTAGTTTAACTAATAGTATTTATTAATTCCTGTATATCTATAATATAACTCTGTCTTGATCCATTATGAGAAGAATCAATACTAATTTTATTACTATTATGGTTCCATCTTGGATGAAGATCATATTTCAAATTTTTATTTTTAAGATAGTTACTCACTTTAAATTCACCTACAATGTGGGTCTTGTTTTTAATTAAATCATATAATAATAATTTTTGGTAACCAATTTTGTTAGCATAAGTATCGGTTATTAAAAATTTTCCATTTTTTGATATTTGAGGATGACCATCTTCTGTAAGATTATTGTCATCTAATTTTATTAATTTATAGGGATTATTGAGTTTAATTATATGGTAATGAGTAGAAATAATCTTTTGCTGAATACTAGGTTTTAATAATTTTATAATTTTTTTAATAGATGATACGACATATTTTTCTAAATATTTATTAAATCTAATTTTTTCATATTTTGGAGAAAGATTTCTACACCAAACAACAATTGTATCATTGTCAATCCACTCAAAATGAGAAACTTTTTCTCTAGCTAATAATGTATGAGTATTTTTATTTAAATCTGTGCAAATAAAATATGAAATTAGAATACCTGATTCATTGAGAAATCTTAATAACGATACAAATTTATCACCATGTGGACTGAATGTGGGATGTGCAATAAAAAAATATTGATTTGATTTTTTTAAACCACATAAATCAGCAGCTTCTTCTATTGAAAGAACTAATTTCTGGTTATTATAAAAATCAGATAAATAAACTCCATCATTTGCAGGCTGTTTTTCAAACTCAATTTTATCAGTAAATTCGTAACCATAATTTTTCCAAAAATGTCTTATTCTAGAATAATTTATATATAAAAATTTTTTATTCTTTTGAGATAATGAATATATTGGATTTTCAAGTATTTTTTTTTGTTTATTATTAATATTATATATGCAGGATTTATTTTTTTTATTTCTTTTGATATTATAGATAATTTCTTCACAATTTAACCACTGAAGTCTTGATCCTTGTTCCCAGCTCCAAGAATCTGTTTCATCAATCTTTTCTATTATAGATTCTTGGCTATGCCATAAACAAATTTCAGCTTTAATATTATTTGATAAATCAGTATTTTTTAGAGGAAATCTGTGTATTGTTAAAATATTATCATTACTTTTATTAAAGGGACTTATATCATGATATCCAACTGTGTGATCATAATCATTAGTTGTTTGTGTTTCAATTGCTGCATACTTATTTAGATTGTAATTCAATTATAATTCCAATGATTGAGCTATTAAATTAGCAGCATGTTCTGGTGTTTTTGTTTTACCAAATTCAAAAGCATTTTTTTGAAAATTATCTAAAATTTTACTTTCTTTTGTTAATAATCTTAAATGATCAACCAATTCATTTTTATTTTCAATATCAAAAACTAGTCCAATTTTATTATCTATACATTCCGTTCTTAAACCGACCATATTACTTAATATTAAAGCACAACCAAATTGCACTGCTTCAGCAGCAATATTTCCATGTGTATCTCCAAGTTCTGATGGTAAAACAAGGATTTCAGAATAAGTAAAAAAATTAATTAAACTTTTTTGATCTTGAAAGTCTAAAAATTTGATATTTTTTAATTTATTTGATCTATTTTTATCTTCAATTTTAGCTTTAAGTTCACCGTTACCAACCATAATTAAGAACCAATCATTGCTTAAGTTAGCTTCAATAAAAGCATCATATAAATATTCAGGATTTTTTCTTTTAATGAAACGCCCTCCAAAAAAAATAAATTTTTTATTATTTGGTAAATCATATTTATTAGTAAATTTTTCTTTGTTTAATAATAAGTTTTTATTAATACTTAATAATTTAGAATATTCTCCTTGACAATGATCTATAAAAACAAAACTTTTTTTTTTTGCACCAAAATCTAAAAAAAACTTTTCATTTAAATTATGGATTGTCCAATATTCATCAATAAAAAAATTGGCAAATCTATAATAAATAAATCTTATAATTTTCTTAAGTAAATTTTTTTTTCCAAGATTATAGCTAATAGATCTCATTATCGTTTTTTTATTAAATAATTTTGCAATTATCAATCCAAATATATGTGGAAAGCTGTAACCATGAAATATTATAGTATTATAATCGGAACTAATTAGGAGTTTAACTAGTTTTACTGTTATTTTTAACTTAAAGAAAAAACTAAAATCATATGTTTTTTTTTCTTCGTTAAATAAGCTTTCATGAGAGTATCCTTCAAATTGATCTATCCCAAAATCAATTATTTTTTTAAACTCAGGATCAAAATATTTGGAAGAGATTTTTTGCCAATAGATTGCTTTGAAATCAACATTTTTTTTAATGGATAACTCCCGAAAAAGTGGGGTTAAATTATGAATTTGATGAGTTAGTATGTATAATAATTTCATTAAATATTAATTACTATTACATTTTAACAATAATGAATAATAAAAAAAAAATAGCAGTAGTTGGTGCGGGGTTATTTGGATGTACAATAGCTCTATTATTGTCAAAAAAATATGATGTTGATTTATTTGATAGAAAGCCAAATATTTTAAATGAAGCTTCGATGTGTAATCAATTTAGATTCCATGAAGGTTTCCATTACCCGCGATCAGTCAAAACTTTAAATGAAGTTAAAAGTGCAAATAAGAAATTTATTAATTTCTATGGAAATGATGTTTTTGGAAAAACTAACAATTATTATGGTGTTGCTAAAAACTACAGTCAAACAAATTTTAAATCGTATTTAAATTTCTTAAAGAAAAATAAACTTAAATTTAAAATTAAAGAGAATTCAAAATTGATATCAACTAATGTTGAAGGTGTTATAACATCAAATGAATTAAATTTAGATTATTTTAAAATAAAAAAAATAATAGAAAATAAAATAGATAAAAGCTCAATCAAGTTAAAGTTAAGTTCACAACTAGATTCAAGCATAATAAAATATAAAAAATATGATAAAATTATCCTTTGTGCTTATAAAAATAACAACAATATATTAAAAAATCTTGGATATAGAATATATAATAAATTTAGATATGAATTAATTGAAAAAATTATAATTAAATTACCAAAAATATATAAAAAAATTAGCTTTGTAATTCTAGACGGTAATTTTGTTTGTGTTGACCCTTATTTGGGAACACCTTATCATTTACTTAGTCATGTTAAGCACTCTAAATTAAAAATAATAAATAAAAAATTTTGTAAATTTTCTAAACAATATGACAAGTTACTAGTTGATGTAAAATTTAATAATAAAAAGAAATCAAGATTTGATCAATTTATAACTGATGGTTCAAAATATTTACCATTTTTAAAAAAAGCTCAATACATATACTCATACTTAGTGGTAAGAACTATAAAATCCAATGTAGAAAAAACATCTGAAAGAACTAACCTAATACAAAATGAAGGAGATAAAATTATAACTGTACTTAGCGGTAAATGGAATACTTGTGTTTCAGTGGCAAAACAAATTAATCAAATGATTTGATTTTTATCTAATGTAACTCTAAATAAACTAATTTATTATAATTATATAATCAATGATTAAAAAAAAAGTAGGTGTTATCGGTTACGGAAAATGGGGAAAAATTATTGTAAATGAACTTTGTAAAATTTCAAACATACAATTCATTTTAAGAAGTAAAGATGATTATAAAAATTACACCAATAAAGTAGATTGGATTTTTGTTTTAACACCCAATAATACCCATTATTCAATTACAAAATTTTTTTTAAAAAAAAAAATAAATGTTTTTTGTGAAAAACCACTTTCATTAAAAATAACTGAAGCTAAAAAATTAGTTACTTTGTCAAATAGCAATAATGTAAAATTATATATTAATGACATTGAAAATTTTAAAAATAAGAAGATAAAAGTTAACAAACTAATTAATCATATAATTAGGACAAAAAAAGACGATATCACTTCAAATTCATTACTTTATAGACTTGCTTACCATGATTTTTATTTACTAAGTAAGTATATTTATTTAGATAAAATTAAATTAATTAAGTCAAAAAAAATTAATAAAAAAAAATTAAATTTTGAAATTATTTTAAAAAATAATCAAGTTTTTAATTTCTATTATGACATTAATAGAAATCCTGCAGAACACATTATAAATAAAACAAAATTTCATATTTATAATATAAACCCAATTAAAAAAATGTTAATGTCAATTCTCTATAAGAGCCATACTAGTTTTAAGAAAAATAATCAAGATGCATTAAATTGTATTAAACTAATTACAAAAGTTAAAAATAATATATAAAACATTCTATGATTATTATTACAGGTTCTACAGGTTTAATTGGCTACTCAGCATCTGATTATTTTTTACAAAAGAATATTAAAGTAATTGGTATAGACAATAATATGAGAAAATATTTTTTTGGAAAAATTAGTTCTAATAAATTTAAAGAAAATAGATTAAAAAAAAATAATAACTACATCCACTACAGTACTGACATTAGAAACCAAAAAAAAATTTATGATATCTTTAAAAAATATAAGAATAAAATTAAAGCAATAATTCACACAGCTGCTCAACCATCACATGATTGGGCTGCAAAAGAACCTCATACTGATTTTAGTATTAATGCAACTGGTACATTAAATCTCTTGGAAGCATATAGAAATTTTTGTCCTGAAGCCTCATTTATTTTTACTTCAACAAATAAAGTTTATGGTGACACTCCTAATTATCTTCCTTTAATTGAGTCCAAATCACGATTTGAAATTAATAAAAAACATAATTTTTTTCAAAAAGGTATTAATGAAACAATGTCTATTGATAACACAACACATTCTTTATTTGGAACATCTAAGTTATCTGCAGATTTAATGGTGCAAGAATATGGAAGATATTTTAATCTAAATACAGTTTGTTTTAGAGGAGGATGTTTAACTGGAGAAAATCATTCTGGTGCTGAACTACATGGCTTTTTATCTTTTTTAGTTAAATCAATCATGAGAGATAAGAGATATTATATATTCGGTTATAAAGGAAAACAGGTAAGAGACAATATTCACAGTTTAGATGTAATTAGTGCATTTAATGAATTTATAAAAAAACCCAAACCTGGTGGAAAAGTATATAACCTTGGTGGTGGGAGAGAGAATAGCTGTTCTGTTTTAGAGGCAATTCAAATTATTGAAAACATATCTAACAAAAAAAGTAAATATGAAATTTCAAAAAAAAATAGAATTGGCGACCATATTTGGTGGATATCAGATAATTCTAAATTTATTAATGATTACCCTAAATGGAAAATTAAAATATCACTTTATAAATCTTTAGAACGAATGATTGATTGCTGAATATATTGATTATGATTTATCTTGCTTAAATTTACATTCTCATTCATAAGTTGATTAAGCATTTGTTTATCTATCTTTTTGAATATTTGTTCATCTAAGTTCATCTAAATTAAGGTCAAATTCAAATGTACTCAAAAGGATAATTTTATTAACTTAGTTATTTTTCTCATTTAAAATAAAAAAACTTATAAATTTATTATTTCTCTTTATGAGTCTTTTTCTACAAGGTAGTTAGAAAATATTCATTTTTAATAGTTCATTGCAAATTTTATTTAAATTTAATACAATATTATTTGTTGATTAATTTTTTTATAAGTCCGGGCATATTTAGACTATTTTTAGCAACACTAGTTTTTGTGCATCATTTATCAAGCATACATATTGGCAATTCTGCAGTGTTTGCATTTTTTTTCTTAAGTGGGTATTGGGTTTCAAAAATGTATCAAGAAAAATATTATCTTGCTAAAAACTCAATCATTTCATTTTACATTTCTAGAATTTTAAGGATTTTCCCCATTTTCATATTATCAACTGTTCTTTTTTTATTTTTCGATTTTATTTTAAATCTAAATTATATAAATTATGAAAATTTGACATGGTTACCTAATTATGTAATTTTTGGTTGGCATTTATTTGAAAAAGAAAATGCAATTTTAATTCCCGCTTGGAGTCTTAATATAGAATTAATTTTTTATTTAATTTTACCATTAATATTATATTTCAAAAACTATATTCTAAATATTTTTGTATCTTTTCTAATTTTTGTTTTATTTTTTTATGATTATTTTATTTCTCCAAGTCAAATTTTTTATGGTTATTTTATTTTTTTTTTATTAGGAATTTATTTATATAAATTTCAAATTAAAATTTCAAAATTTCTAGGAATGTTAAGTATAATTCTATTTTTTACTTTAATCATTTTTTTTCTTTTTCTAGATAAAGAGATAAATCCAATGATAGGAGGTTCAAATCCAAGTATATTTTTTATAAATTATAATAAATTCTTTAATTTATTAATTGCTTTTCTTCTGATTCCATTTGCAATTATTACATTAAATACAAAAAACAATTCTAAAATTGATAGATTTTTTGGAGACATGTCTTACCCATTATATTTAACTCATTGGATTACTGTTATTTTTGTGTCAAGATTCAGTCATATAAATTTTTTTGAGAGATTTTCTTATGTAATTATTGCTGTTATTATCACATATATATTTTGTGCTTTAATTACACTATATTATGACTCTTACTTTGAAAGGATTAGAAAAAATATTTTTTTAAAAAGTAATAAATAAAAAAACCCCCAGAAATTTCTTTCCGAGGGTTCTAATTTTGTTTAGTGTATGTATCTAGAGTGCTCTCTAGATGGAACTGTATTAATTGTCCAAATAATAAATTAATAATTTTTTGATTATCTAGACCAAATATGACTCAAATCAAAGGTTTTTTATGTATAGACTTTTACTCAGAAGTAATTAAACCTGTGGTTGATTTATGCATAATATTTACTCTACAAAAAAATTTAAGGTTTGAGTGCTGAATTACATTTTAAAATTGAAAATTTTAAAATTAAATTTCTATAAATTCAAAAATAAAAGAATAAACAAAAATATTATCTCTCAAATATATTTGAATATTTTTTTAACCATTTCACAAGTTCTTTTTCCAGTATTAATGATAACATTTTATGGTTTAGATGATTTTGGCGTTTGGATTTTTTTAACAGCAATACCTTCAACTTTAGCTCTTTTAAATTTTAATTTTAGTACTGCTGCAAAGACCGAAATGTCAATTTATTTTAATAAAAATAATATAAAAAAAGTAAATGAGATCTTTAATAATTGTATTTTCTTAACTTTAATTTTTGTCTTAATACTTTTTTTTTTAACTTTTATTACTATAGACTTAATTAATTTTAATTTAGAGATTTTAAAAAATTTAAATACCAGTGATTTAAAGATAATAATTCTATGTATATTTTTATCTTTTTATTTAGATGTTATTAATGGAATTTTTAGAACTGGAATTACATATAGTGGAAGATTAGATATTGATACATATCTTCAAATAATATTTGATATTTTATCTAAATTATTGATAATTATTTTTGGTGTAATATTTGGTAAACTTTTATTTGCATCATATGCACTTTTATTGATCAATATTATAAAAATATTTTTTTATTATTTATATTTCACTATTTTAAATAAATTTTTAATTTTATTTTCATTTAAATTAATATCAATAAAACAATCTATAAGGTTAGTTAAGATTTCATTGCCTTATCACCTGGACATAGTTTCGGGTTTAATGAAAAATAGTTTCCAAATTATAATATTGGGTATTTTTTTTAATGCACAAATTGTTGGTTTGGTAAGTACATTTAAAACTTTATTTTATTTTTTACCAATTCGCGTATGGGATGTTATTACTAAAGTAATATTTTATGAATTAACAAAACTTTATAGTAATAAAAGATATGCTTTATTAAAAAAAAATTATTTTGATTTAATTAAGGTAATTTCTTTTAGTGGAATACTTTTTATATTAATTACAATTTTTTTAGGTAAGTTTGTTTATAATTTATGGATGAATTTTTCTTATCACTTTGATTATTTCTTACTTTTATTGATTATTTTTGATGTATGTATTTATCAATTAAGTCATTTTATTTCAATTATAGCAAGAGCTACAAATAAATTTTTAGACATATCGTTATTTACATTTTCTATTAATCTAGTAATTTTATTAGCTGCATATGGATTTTTTATTAATCAACAAAGTTATCTTCTTTTATTCATTTTAAATTTGACCGGTTCAATGATAATATTAATATTTAATTCATTAAAATCTAGAAAACTTTTAAATAATTTGTATAGCTAATTATTTTTTTTTAGTTGTTGTACCGTAGGTTTTAAAGAATTTTATTCAAAGATATCTCCCATTTAATTGCACTTTTAATTATCTTGTTAATATTGTTAAATTTTGGTCTCCATTTTAAAATTTTTTTAAATTTTTTAGTATTAGCGTAAACTTGCGCAACATCGCCTGGTCTCCTATCTTTAATTTTTATTATTATATTTTTTTTTATTTTAGAAAAAATTTTAATAATTTGCTTAACAGAATAACCTTGTCCATACCCACAATTTAAAATGAAAGATTTTTTATTTTTTTCTAAAAAATCTAAACCTTTAATATGAATACTAGCTAGATCTGATACATGCATGTAGTCCCTCACACATGTTCCATCTTTAGTACTGTAATTATTACCAAAAATTTCTATCTGGGGTTTTTTTTTTAATGACTGTATGGCTAAATTTTTAATTAAATGACCATATGATTTTTCTATTTCTCCAATGTTTCCTGAAGGACTAGCACCCGCAACATTGAAATATCTTAAAATTCCATATTTAATTTTATACTTAAGAGATAATTTCTTTATTAATTCTTCACCTTTGTATTTAGTATAAGCATAATACCCTTGTGGGTTTGGTTTTTTCCTTTCACTAACTGCTCCTGTGATATTTCCATAAATACTACATGATGATGAAAATATGATATTTTTAACGTTTGTTTTATTACATGCTTCGATTATATTCTTTGTACCAATAATATTGTTATTATAATATTTTTTTTTATTTCTTTCTGCTTCACTTACATTCAAATGAGCTGCAAGATGTATAATAGAGTCTATTTTATTTTTTTTAATGATTGTACTTAATCTTTTTTTATTTTTAATATCAGCTTTAATAAATTTTGCTTTTTTATTAATTAATTTTTTATGACCTGTAATCAAATTATCTAAAATAATAACTTTATTAGTTGTATTTTTTATTAAGAGTTCAGCAACATGGCTGCCAATATAGCCAGCTCCCCCAGTAATTAATATGTTTTTTATTACTAATTTCATTTAATGCTAACTATTATATAATTTAAAAATTAAAAAATACAGATTAATAAATAAGTGTATTAATTATTTAAATGATAAAAATTAAAAAATTTAAATTCTTTAAAATTAAATTTATGGATGGAGATTTTAAAGATATCAAATTTTTACTTGATAAGGGAGGTTTGTTAGTATTGCCAGCAGCTCCAGCATTAGCAAATATATATTCTGATAAAAGCTATCACAAGGCACTCAAACATGCGGATATTGCATTATTTGATAGTGGTTTTTTTTGTTTATTACTTCGTATTTTCAAAGGTATAAAAATAAAAAAATACTCAGGATTAAAATTTTTAACTCAATTTTTGAAATCATTAAAAAATTGTTCAGATAAAATTCTTATGATTAATCCTTCATATAATGAACAATTATTAAATAAAAAATACTTAAAGTTGAAAAAAATAAATAATGCAAACCATTATGTGGCACCATTTTATAATAAGAATATTATTAATGACCTTAAACTTTTAAAGATGATCAAAAAAGATAAACCTAGATATATCGTTATTAATTTAGGAGGGGGTGTTCAAGAGTTGCTTGGAAGTTATTTAAAATATAATTTAGGTTATAAACCATCTATTGTATGTAGTGGTGCAGCAATTGCTTTTTTAACTGGCCAACAGGCTAAAATTCCCTCAATTTTTGATAAATTATACCTTGGTTGGTTGATTAGAATAATGTTTAATCCATTTATATTTTTTCCAAGATATATAAAGGCATTCAAATTATTTTTTTTAATGAAGTATATTCAAAAATAAATTAAATTATTATTGTGATTAAAAGTAAAAAAATATTAGTAGTTGGTGCGGGTGGATTTATAGGCGGTCATTTGGTTGATAGATTGTTAAAAGATGGCAATACTATTGTCGCTACAGATATAAAACCTAAAGAATATTGGTTTCAAGATTTTGATAATGCAGAAAATTATTATGCAACTGACATGAAAGATATTTCAAACTGTAGAAAAGTTGTTACAGGAGTTGATTTTGTTTTTAATATGGCTTGCAATATGGGTGGTATGGGTTTTATTGAAAATAATAAAGCTGAATGTATGCAATCAGTTTTAATAAATACAAATCTACTAATTGCATGTAAAGAAGAAAAAATTCAAAGATATTTTTTCTCATCAAGCGCATGTGCCTACAACACAACGAAACAAAAAGATGTATTTATAGAAGGTTTAAAAGAAAAAGATGCTTATCCAGCAAATCCCGAAGATGGTTATGGTTGGGAGAAGTTATTCAGTGAAAGAATGTGTAGACATTTTCAAGAAGATTATGGTCTTCAAGTAAGAGTTGCTAGATATCATAATATATATGGTCCTTATGGAACTTATGATGGTGGAAGAGAAAAAGCCCCAGCAGCTTTATGTAGAAAAGTTATTATGGCTAAAAAAGAAAACATTGAAACAATAGATGTTTGGGGAGACGGTCAACAAACAAGAACTTTTTTATATGTAGATGAATGTGTTGAGGGAACTTTGAGATTATTTGAATCTAATCATTCTGATCCTATTAATATTGGAAGTGATGAACAAGTTTCCATTAATCAAATGATAGAAATGATTGAAGATATCTCAGGAGTAAGTTCATTTAATAAAAACTATCAATTAGATAAACCAAAAGGCGTTAGGGGTAGGTCCAGTAATAATGATTTAATAAAAAAAGTTCTTAACTGGAGTTATGAGATGAGTTTAAAAGATGGTTTAAGTAAAACTTATAATTGGATTGAAAGTGAAATGAGTCAAAAAGGTTCAAATTTAAGCAGATTTACTAAATCTTAAAATAATCAAAGACTAGAAATTTTTTCTAACTTAAAAAATAAGCTTTAAATATAAAAAATTAAAGATTAAATATAGTTACTCCCCTCCATTTAGAAAATTAAAACAGCTAGAGAGTAAAAAAATTATTAAAGAAATTAACAAATCTAAACTAGATATTTTATTTGTTTGTTTGGGCTGTCCAAAACAAGAACTATGGATGTATGAATATAAAAAAAATCTTAAATGTATAATGATTGGTATTGGTGTGGTCGCAGATTTTTTGTCAGGTAACAAAATTTTGCCCAATAAGTTTTTTGAATACTTTGGTTTAGCATGGTTGATAAGATTAATTACTGAACCTAGACAATTGTTTTGGTGTTATTTTTCAACAAATTTTTTATTTCTTTTTTTATTCTTTTTACAAATCACTGGTCTTAAAAAATTTAGATAGATATTATTTAATATTTTGCACCAAAAGATGAGTCAATTAGCAACTTTTTTAAACTAGACATTCCATAATAAACAAATAAACCTGTGGTTGTATTTATGAACTTTGATAATTCTATAAAAAATATCCTTACTAATAGTAAAGTTTTAGAAGCTAAAATTTCAAATTTTAGGTCTAATATTCTTCAAAAAGAAGATTTTTTGATTTTCGAAAAAAATCAGTTCGATTTATTTATAGATAATACTTTTAACCTTATCAAAAAAATATTAGTATTTTTAAATAACAATTTTAAAATTAAACATAATTTTTTAACTATCATTAAAATGATTAAAAACTCTATAACAAAAATTTTAGAAAAAATATTACAATCCAATCAAACATTTTCTAATTCAAAACTTTTAGAAAAAAGATTAGATGAACAACAAAAGTTTATAGAATTGAGTGTAAAAGAAAATCGAGAATTAAAAAATGATATTAGTAAAATAAATTTCGCTCTTAATAAAATTTTAGAAAATCCAAATAATATCTTAGAAAATTCTAATAATAATTCAGAGAATAAAATTTCAGAAAACTTAGGACATAACTCAATTGCAAGAGTAGATTTTTATCAAGAAGAGAATGTAAGATTAGGAAGTGAATTACTTGACACTAAAAAGAAATTTGAAATATTAAAAAGTGAAATTGAAAAATATGAAGAACAACGTAGTAACTTAATTTCTAAAATAAATTCTGTTAATGATGCCATCAATGACACAAATATTTTGACAAATGTTTTTGACAATAATGTTAAACCTAAAATTCAAATAACAGATCATAATAAGATTGAAAAAAAGGATAAAGGTTTAGTTGATTTAAACGAACAAGTTAAAAATATTTTTTCTAAATAAAATTTCTATAAAAATAGTTCTGTAAATACTTTCATTGCAATAATACTCACTAAACCTACTGTTACCATTGCAATAAATCCTACAACAAAGGGTTTATAGCCCATTGATTTTAATTCTTTTAAGTTAGTTGATAGTCCAACTGCAGCCATTGCCATACTTAAGAAAATTTTAGCTGAATCTTTAATTATTGATACAGAGTTTTGCCAAATTGGTTGAGAACTTTCTGATAAAAATAGTTGGTCTCCAATATTTCGTAATATAATCATTCCAATAAAACCTAATACAAAATAAGGAAAAATATTTAGTAAAGAATAGTTTTTAGTTTTAGTTTGGTTTCTATTATATAGATAAGCAAACAGAGGGATCATAATCACTAAAAAAGTATTTCTAATTAACTTTGTAACCGTTGCGATATTTAAAGTTTCAGGACTGTTAAATTGTTGATCGTAAATTAACCCAGCTGCTGCAACTTGAGATGTTTCATGAATAGCAGTTCCTAAAAAAAGTCCAACATACATTGGATCTCCATTAAAATAAATATTTGCAAAATATGGATAAACTAACATTGAAATTATTCCAAAGACTGTGATGTTTGCAATCGCATAAGCAACCTCACCTTTATTTGCTTTAATTATTGGAGCAGTTGCCATAATTGCCGTTGTTCCACAAACAGTACTACCAATTGATATTAAGTAAGCCATTCTTGTTGAGATTTTTAATTTTTTAATTAGTAATTTGATTACAATTAATACACTTATGATGCAGACAATAACTAATGGTATAGCAATAGAACCAAATTTTAAAAATTCAAACGGTTTTAACTGAATACCAAGACAAATTATTCCAAGCTTTAAAATATATTTTTGAGTAAAATTTATTCCAGTTAAAAAACCTTCTCTCATTTGAAAAATATTCCCAAGGACAATTCCCATTAGAATTGCAATCATTGCTGTTGATATTGGGCTTTTAGAATAACCTAATAACTCAATTCCAATGATATTATTTAAACCTTGAGATAAAGTGTAGAGAACAAATGCTAAAATAATACCTGGTACAATGACCAGGTATTTTTTAAATAGCATTATTTAATAAATAAGTTTTTAAGCACTTCT